>Ga0222718_10000037_pt1 | contig 137928 bp, 150 predicted proteins | sample C33_27DmetaG_FD_165045 | JGI IMG/M metagenome (GOLD analysis project Ga0222718, IMG submission 165045) | Estuarine water microbial communities from San Francisco Bay, California, United States - C33_27D | ecosystem: Environmental > Aquatic > Marine > Unclassified | place: USA: California...
CTGGATCCCCAGTAATCGCGCCAATCGCTTTCTTTTGTTCCACGTCTTTTATTTTTTTTGCCTTTGAGTGGTGGCTTAGTAGTTTTAAATTTTGCTAGTTTTTTGCCTATGTATTTTTGACCTGTAGTGGTATTGGTAATAAGATAAACAAATCCTTCATATTCTTCTGGTATTTCGTCTATTATTTTTCCGTCATAAGTCCACTGCATAGCATTATATATTGGACCTATTTTTTATCGTCGCCTGATCTGGTTTGCCTTGTAGTTGTATGCTTTAGATGTATCTCGTCAGAACGTTGTTTTGCTAGGCTACGTATTACCCGTAGCCATTTTCTTACTTCTCGATGTGTTCTAATAGAGTTATTTCTTTCAAACTTTTCGTTTGCTTTGAAATAATCAAGATACGCTTTTGTTAATTGATCGTGTATATCGTCTTCTATATCGTTCATTCTACAATATCAATATCATTTTCATATGATGTAAACCCATTTTCTTTAACTACTTTAAGCAAATGATTCACACGTCCTATAAGCTCGTCTTTGTGTGAGATTAAAAATACATTTTTTTGACGCTCACGACCCATTTTCTTAATTACAGCAAGTGAATTTTCAACACCTGAAATATCCATGCCACTATCAATTAACTCATCAATAAACAATAAGTTGATATTCTGATATAGACTTTCCCAAACATCTCTAAATGCAAAACTCATACCAAGTATAAGTCTATTACGTTCACCTCTACTCAAGTTATCAAAATCTAAGTCTTGTCCAAGTTGTGTAATTTGTACTGTTAAGTCGTTTAAGAATTCAACCTGATGCGGTAATCCTAACTTATCCAAGTAATATGTAAGTCTATTGTTTAAGTATGCTAAGTTTTGTTCAATAATTTTCTTACGAATAAAACTATCTTTGTTAGTTAACAGTTTCAACAAGAATTCTTGATGGTCTTTATAATTTGTAAGTTGATTAACTTCAACCCAGTCAACAGTTTGTATAGCAGTATTGTTTAATTCGTCAATCTGTGTTTGATAAGGATCTGTTTCAGATGTTTTATTTTCAAGTGCAGTTTTTAAACTGTCAACATTTTGTCTATGCTCGTATGCTTCTTTTGCTGTTTCATAGTAAGTAGTAGGTTTGCCATTGATATCACCAATGTCATCAAGACCTTTAATAACGTCATCTACTTTTTTAGTAATCTCCGATCGATAGTCGATTGCCTCATCTAATTCTTTTTCTTTACGTGCTTCTAATTCTGCTTTTTTATCTGCATGTAGTTCTTGTCCACAAGTATAACAAGTAGCCTCTTCAAGATTTGATATGTCTTTAGTTGCTTTTTCAACACTCTTCTCCGCACGTTGTAATGCTGGCTCCAATGTGCTTAATTCTTTTTTAAGAGCCAAAATAGCATTGTTATGCTCGTTCCAATTTACTAGTTTTTCATGTGATTCTAACTCAACATTAACATCTAAGTGTTCTAATTCGTCGATTGCAGATGCTAAATTATTCATGTCTTGTTGCTTCTTAGCAATCCAAGCACGTTGCGTTCCTTGTAAACTAGTAATAGTGCCTTCAATTTTACTATTAGCAGTTTGTATTGCTTCAATCTTTAAGGTTTCTTGTGTAATAGCATCTTTAGTTTGTTTAACTTGTTCTTTTAGGATATCAGCTTTTTCACTAAGAATAGTAATACCTAACAACTGTTCTATAATAGCACGTTGATCATTTTGTTTCATACTAAGGAATGGCTCAGTATAAGTGTTTAGTGCAACAATATGTTTAAACATATCATGGCTCATACCAAGAAGTGTGTTAATATCTTCTTGTGTTTTGCGACTATCGCCTTGCGATTCGTCTGTCATTTCTTGTTCTTCATTGTTTACATAAAACTTAAGAATATTAGGACTACGACCTCTTTCGATGCGATAGTCTACGTTATCTTTTTCAAAATGTAGTGTAACTAACATACCTTTTGAATTAGTTTTATTAATTAAGTTATTTCTGCGTATGTTTGTTAATGCTAATCCATACAATGCATAACTTAGTGCATTAATAATTGTAGTCTTACCTGTACCATTACGTGAACCACTATCGTCTCCGCCTTGATCTAAGTTTTCTCCCAACACAAGTGTAAGTTGTTGCTTATCAAAGTCAACAGCTTGGGTTTGATTACCCACACTCATGAAATTCTTTACGGTTAGGTCTTTAATTTTTATCATTTATAAGTCGCTATAGATATCTAACAATGTCTTCTTATCAAAACTATCACTATCAATTTCACTAATTTCTTTAGAAACTATTTCATCAACACTTTCAAACTTTGATATATCCAACGAAGTTGATATTTCCTCATCTTGTTTCTGTGGTATAAGTGTAATCTCTCTACACCCAAAATTGTTTATGTAAGTTTCTTTAATAAAACTTGCTTCTTCATAAGATATAGGAAGATCTAAAGTAACACGTAGATACATGTTGGGTTTTATTAAAGATTCTTGTTCGTCGATTAATTGAGATAACTTAACAGTTCTATATTTCGGGCATTGTCCCCAATTAAGGTATTCTGGATCTTTGCTATTTTCTCGATCGAGTATCATCATGCCACGCTCATCGTCCCATGCATCTGCATAGTTGTGCGGAAATGCATTACCGATGTAATGAATCTTACCTTGTACTTGACGTTTATGGAAGTGTCCACTAAACACATAGTCTTGATGCTTAAAATGTTGTGCTTTTAAGTCACCGTGATCAGGCATCTGTACCATAGCGTTCATATAGAAGCTAGGAAGTTCAAAATGACCAAACATATACTTGGCAGTGCATTTTTCAATCTTTTTCCATTCATCACCTACAAGCCAAGGAACCAATGCAACGTCTTCAATCTCAGTAAATTTATCTACAACAGTGATGCCTGGTATATGTCTAGCAAATTCTGTTGAACTTACGTCACGTTTGTCTTTATAATACAAGTCATGATTACCAACAAACATATAAAAGTTTTTAAATGCTCCGCCTAACTTTTCAAGACAACGTATTGTTGCGTCCATAGTTGTTAGGTTAAGACTGCTTCTATTATGATGCCAGTCGCCACAAAAAATACCTGTTTCGCATCCATTGGCTTGAGCTTGCTCAATAAACCAATCTACAAATGCTTCACAGTCGTCATTGTGTACTTTACTGTTTCCTTTTAATCCAAGGTGAATGTCAGTGAATACTGCCGCTTTTTTGAACAAAATTTGTACCTCTTTCCATAATCTATAATATTATACGTTCATTATAGTGCTTTGTCAAGCAAAAAAATTACTTTTTGGATAAATCCGTTTCGCGTTTCTGTTGTGCTTCCCACTCACCCTTCATTTGACGAGTGTAACTTGGATTCATATTGTTCATTTCTAATATATCGTCTCGAATATTCTGAGCACGTTTTTCTATATTAATAACTCTTACAAATGAATTTGTTACTGCCGCAGTATAATAAGCAAAAGGGTTATTTGATTTTGATTCGTCAAACTGTAAGCCAATCTGTGCTAATTGCAGAATTGCTTGTCCACGCATTTCGTCATTGTATGTGTACCCACGTACATTTCCTCTAGTTGCATATCTATCACACAGTTTCATCCACATCATAGCAAGTTTATTAGTTGCCTTGCCTCCTGTTTTATTAAAGTATCCGTTGTCCATGCCACCTTCCCAGTGTGATTTACCAACAACAACTAATTCTCCTTTGTCATCAAACTTGTAATGCACAAATGGAGGAAAATTTAACTTCTCTTTAGTATCTGCAATAGTTTTAGGATTTTTCTTGCGTCCTGGTTCTTCTGGTATATGATCATACGTCATTACACGAAAAATTAATTCTTCTTTAATCATTTTAGTGTATTCTACTTCACATTCGGATTGTTTTACCTTGATTCCTTGTGCTTTTTTTGCTTCGTAATCGGCTAGTGTTAGTCTTTTTGCTTTATTTCTCTTTGCTTCTGCAACTGTACGGATATTAATTTTATCTACACTAGGTAGTATTATATCGTATTGTGCATATGCAGGATCTACAAAACTACAAAATGTTGATTTTGATTTGTGTATCTCTTTCAATATGTCTTTATTGTTTAAATAATTCACTCTTTTCACATGATTCTCCTAAAATTATATATATTATAAACTATGTACTTAACTTTGTCAACTAAATAATGTAGTAGGAGAACACTTTATGTCCAGATTTAATATATTCGATAATGTTACGTATGATTCGTTTGCAGATAAGGCCAAAGGAATGGCACAAAATGCAACCAACATTGTCAAAGAAACTGTCCAAGATTTTGCACAACTGTCTGCAAACCCCGCAGGTTTTGCAAAATTAAACAGGAGTACAAATCTTCCTAAAGATGGTAGTCCGACTAGTATAGTCGCTGAAACGGCGAGCTTTTCAAGCACACAAGGAAAAGATTGGAGAGTGAGGTTATCACTTCCGATGGATCCAAACTTTGTCAATAGTAATCCTATATTATCGCCATTAGTTGCAACAGGTGGTTTAACGTTTCCGTTTACGCCTTCGATAGTTATGTCGCATACAGCAAACTATCAAGCAATTCAACCTGTACATACTAATTATCCTTTCTATGCTTATGAGAACAGCCAAATTGATCAAATGGTTATTACTGGTCCTTTTGTAATTCAAAATGCATTAGAAGCACAGTATTGGGTAGCTGTATTACATTACTTACGTTCAGTTACTAAAATGTATTATGGGCAATCTGCGAATAACGGTAATCCGCCACCAGTTGTTAGACTTAACGGATACGGAGATTATGTATTCAACGATGTTCCAGTAGTAATAACAAACTTTACACTAGACCTTCCAGGTGAAATAGATTACATAGCAACACAGATAGGTAATAACACTAGTGTACAAAATGGAGTAGAAAGTGCTCAAGGTGTAAGTTTCACTCCAGTTGAATCGCAAATTACAGTTACAGTACAACCAACCTACAGTAGATCAGAAGTAGAACAGTTTAGTTTAGATAGTTTTGTTAGAGGTGATATGATATTAAGCGGTAGAGGATTTATCTAATGGCAAGTTATGGTGAAACAAGTCCTTATTCAAAAACAAGACAAGAAAATTTTCATTTAGGACATTTTAAGATACGTCCAGTTCCACAGGAAACTAATGATGTCCTATATAAAATTGAACCACAATACACACATCGTCCAGATCTTTTAGCGTACGATTTGTATGATGACCCTAAATTATGGTGGGTATTTGCTCAACGTAATATGGATGTTATAAAAGATCCAATTTACGATATGTTACCGGGGACACAAATATATCTGCCGCAAGGAGATAAGCTCAGAACAATGTTAGGAATTTAATATGTCTAGAAATTTTAATCCTGACGCTTTAATTGGAAAAATTGATAAAGATGTTAGTAACTTAGTTGGCAAAACAGCTGAACTAGGCGGCACAGTAGTAAATGATTTGTCTCCTATAGTAAACGGATTGTTTAAAGATAATCCAATTATATCAGAAACGTTGTTGCCTGGAATGGACAAAACGTTAACTGATCTTTTTAAATCTATTCCTCAAGTACAAAATACAAAAATTTCAATAGCAAGCGATCTTAAAGAGCTTGAAGAAGATTTAGCAACAGCATCATTTGGTAATACAAGTTTTAATCCAGACGGAAACATACCCGGTGGAGATTATATACTTGACGGCATAGACACTAGTACTCCGGGAATATCAACTCCTTTACCAGGACCTTTAAAAAATCCTTTAAACGCTTTTAAGACTTACAACTATATTGTAACACTAGCGGCACTTTCAAGCGATGAATTAAACACACCAGATACAACATACAGAACAGCAGGACTACAACACGTAGTTTGCCGAAGTTCCGGCGGCGCCGGCGATGCAAAAGTAATGACAGCATTTGAAAGGAACGGTAAAAAAATTGAATTCTATATCGATAATATAGAAATGAAACAGATTATTCATCCTAACGTAAAATCAAGAGGAACAAATGCAACTCACATGAGTTTTGATATTATTGAACCTTATAGTATGGGATTATTTGTTCAAGCAATGCAAATAGCGGCAAGAGAAGCAGGTCATAGAAATTTTCTAGAAGCACCGTATGCACTCATGTTTGAATTTACAGGCTGGGACAGTGCTGGAAAAATGTATCGTCCTAGAAAAACTAGAAGAATTTTTCCTTTTAAATGGGTTAACGGTGAATTTGAAGTTACTACACAAGGAAGTGTTTATAACATGCGAGGTGTTCCGTTTAACGATCAAGCATTTAGTGATGCAGTACAAACATTACCTGTTGATATTGAAATTACAGGTAGAACACTTAACGAACTTATACAAACTGGCGCAGGAAGTTTAGCAACAGTTATTAATACACATTTATTAAGAAACGTAGAAGCACAAGCTGGCGTCGAACCTGATGAATATGTTTTTGTTTTTCCAAAAGATAGATCTAGTTTAGCTACTGCAATACAAAGTTCAGACGAAGATGATCATGCTACTCAAACAACAAGTAATTCTTATGCATCAGATTTCAGTGATTTCCCTGCACCAGCAAGACGTGTTAATACTTATAATTCTACAGATTTACAAAGAGCTATTGACAGTATAAGTTCAGGGACATATATTGATGCTGACAACCAACAAGAATATAGAAATTTTTTGTATAACCAAAAAGGTTATATTCTAAAAAGATCAAATCTTAGTGAAACAATTAAGAGTTTTAATGAATCAACAGAAAATGTAAATGATATAGGACAAGCACAAATTAGTATAGTTGATCCGTTAGGTCCGGGAACAGTACCATTTGGCCAAGCAAGTTTTAATTATGATAAAGAAAACGGATTATTAAAACGAGATAACATAACTATTGATCCTGCACGTAGAAGTATTAAATTTGCAAAAGGATCAAAAATACAAAAAATATTAGAAGATTTAGTTTTAATTAGTTTATACGGTGAGAATAGTTCTCCTGATACACAGCCAGATGAAAAGGGCATGGTTGATTGGTTTAAGATTGAAGCAAACATTTATAACATAGATAACAAACAACAAGAAGCACAAACAGGACGTCCGCCGAGAGTAATTGTATATAAAATTGTTCCATGGAAAGTACACCAAAGTGTATTTGCAAGTCCTAACAGAGCATACTCCGGTTATAAAGCACTTGAAAGACAGTGTGCTAGAGAATACAATTATATGTATACAGGAAAAAATACAGATGTTTTAGAATTTAATCTACAGTTTCAAAATGCATTTTTCCAAGCAATTAGTCCAACAGCAAATAGAAATAAAGCAAGTACTGATTTAAGTGCATTGTCAGGATCTAAAGATGAGTCAGAACTTAACGAGGAATATGTTATTTCAAATGCGGCACAAGATGTACAAGGTGACGGAGCATCAGTAAACACTACATTAGGAACTGAAAACGGAACAGCTGGAGCAATATCAGAATCGGGTAAAGTTGAAATTGCCCGACGTTTCAATGATGCCTTAATCAATTCGGATGTAGACTTAATTAGTACTACAATGAAGATTTGGGGAGATCCGTATTATCTTGCAGATAGTGGTATGGGAAATTACTCTGCTAAGGAAACTGAATTTTTTAATTTAACATCAGATACTACAATGGATTACCAATCAGGACAAGTGGACATTAGATTGAATTTTAGAACACCAATAGATATAAAGTCAAACGGTATGTACGACTTTGGAGATTCGGTAGGCGTTGATGCTTTTAGTGGGTTGTATATGGTAAACACTTTAACAAGTTCTTTTAGTGGTGGACAGTTTACACAAGAATTAGCAATGATTAGACGTAAGAATCAACAGCTAACTCAAGTAGCAACAGACGAAAAACAATCATTGCTTGCAGTAAAACACGCTAAAGAAAAACTAATTTCAGAAATGCAAGACGCCGGAGCATCTAAAGAAGAAATAGCATTTAAGATATTAGATACAGACGGCAACGGTAATCTTACAGCTGGCGAACTAGGTAATGTTGCAAACGCAGAAGAAAAAGAAATTTATATTAATGGAATAAGAACTGAAGAAGAACGTAAACGTATTAAAGCAAAACTTAAAAGCGGAGGCGGTTTATAATGCCAGTAAATAAACGGACCCCTTATGCAAGAAAAGCTATTGATAATCCAGGACCATATGTTGCAAAAGTTATTAGTCACGTTGATCCTAGGCATTCTGGAGACCTAAGAGTAGAATTACAAACTAATGCATTTAGTGGTAACGATGCAAACGAAGAAGGTCAAATAATTACAGCAAGATATCTTATGCCTTTTTATGGTGTAAGTGATGTTTCTAGTAATACAAGAAATGATGATTATCGTTCAACACAACAAAGTTATGGATTTTGGGCAGTACCGCCTGATCCAGGTACAAAGGTTTTAGTAATACTTGCAGAAGGTTCTTTAAACCAAGCATATTGGATTGGCTGTATTCAAGACGAATATATGAATTTTATGGTACCAGGAAATCCTAGTACAACACTTACGTCAGATAGCACTCCATCGGATTTAAAAGGTAAAAAATTACCTACAGGTGAATATAATAAAAAACTTAATAATACAGGGCCAAATCCAACAAGTTACAAAAAACCAATTAATATTGATAGTGTTAATCAACTTGTCTCTAGTGGATTAGTTGAAGACGAAATACGAGGTGTAACTACAACAGGTGCTAGAAGAGAAGTTCCTAGTAATGTATTTGGGTGGAGTACTCCTGGACCATTAGATAAACGCCAAGGCGCACCTAAAGGAAAATATGGACCTACTAGTCAAGCAGTTGATTATTATAGAAGTAGATTAGGTGGCAGTTCATTTGCTATGGATGACGGAGATCATAGATTAATTAGAAAAGGCCATCCTAAAGATACAGCAATGCAGTATGTTAATAAAGAAGCTGGCGAAACAGGAGGAGATCAATCACTTCCGTTTAGTGATTTGGTTAGACTACGAACACGTACAGGACATCAGATCCTTATGCATAACTCCGAAGATTTAATTTATATTGCTAATGGCAGAGGTACAGCATGGATAGAATTAACATCAAATGGTAAAATTGACATTTATGCGGCTGATAGTGTAAGTGTACACTCACAACAAGATTTAAATTTTACAGCAGATAGAGATATTAATTTAACTGCTGGACAAGATTTAAATGTAGTTGCAAACAAAATTAAACAAAGTAGTTTTGACAGCACAAATATTATAAGCGGAACAACCTACAGTGTAAATGCAAGTAAAGATATTACACTAAACACAAGTAGTGACATGATAACATTTTCTGAAGGCAACACAATGATGGCTTCACAAGGACAAGGAAGTTTTATTAGTACAGGTAATATGGCAATAGGAAGTGCTACAACTTTAGGAATAGAGTCTTGTGCAAGTATAAAAGTGTCAACTGATGGAACTATTGATATTAAAGCATTAGGCGATATTAAACAAGAATCAGATACAAACTTTAATATTAAAGCTGGCGCACAAACAAGGTTATCGTCAGGTGAAAGTTTTAATATTAAAGGCACAGGAATTGTTTATGTTAAAAGTGATGCAACTATTGACATACAAAATATTGAACCAACAGCTCCAGATTCTGCAACCATACCAGCGGCACCATATGTAACTTCACCTACACCACCTGAAAAGGCATTACCGACATCTAGAGTGCCACAACACGAACCGTGGTTTGAACATGAAAATATGGATCCTATAAAATATGGACATGCAAATACTAGAGCAGGTAATCAACAAGGTGAAACTTATCCACCTAGTACACCTGATACATTTAAGCGTGGACCAGCAGGAACAGTTACTGAGTCAGGCTCAGTGCCAAACAGTTACAATAGTAGCGGAGCACCTGAAGGTAGTTCCAGTTTTGACCCAACAGCGGCGGCAGATATTCCACCAGATCCGCCAGCAACAAAAATTAGCAAACAAGAGCTATCACGTAAATTTGCGGCGGCACTGTCAGCTCAAGGATTTACAGAAGAACAAGTTTATTCAGCAATAGCATGTGCTGAAACAGAATCAGCACTTCAGCTTAAAACAGAATCTAGCTATGCCGGAACAAGTAATGATAGAATACGCTCTATCTTTAGTGCGGCACGTACAGTTAGTGATTCACAGCTCACAACAATTAAAGCAGACAAAACACAATTCTTTGAACTTGTATATGGTAATACAAGTAGTATTGGACCTGGCATGGGAAATACATCACCAGGTGACGGAGGCAAGTTTATAGGTAGAGGATTGATCCAATTAACAGGTAAAGCAAATTACCAACGTTATGGTAAATTAGCAGGACTAACAGACGAAGCATTAGTTTCAGAATATAATCCTTTTGGTGTTAAAATTGTTGATGATCCTACATTACTATTAACAGATGTAGAAGCAAGCGTTGCTGTAACAGCGGCATACCTAAAAGAACGTTACAAAGATTTTGGTCGCGGAATATTAGGTAATTTTAGATTTGCTATTGCTGGAACAGAAGGCGGCTATAATTTAGGACGTCCTAAAGATCAAGGATATTACAACGCTAAGTTTTTAGCAAACGGAAGATATGATCCAGACTGGATTAGAGATCCTAATAGGACAATAGGAGTTTAATATGTGTCAAATTTTAATACCAAATAGTCCAGTAGTAAATCCTGCACAAATTCAAGACAATGCAGGCTGGAACGAATTAATTGAATCAAATAGATACAATTATTTAGATTTAGAAGGAGACTATCCAGCTCCAACAGGCGGCGGCCCAAGTGGCGGCGGCTATGTTAACAGCAGTAATTTACCTCCAATGGATCCTAATATTACACCAGGTCCTTTACCTGAAGGTCCAGGATGGGAAAAGTTAGATGCCTTGCTAAAAAATGTACTTACACAGGACTGGCGTGAAAGAGGAAATCCAGGCAACCCAAGAATATTAGAAACTTATAAAGTATGTGGTAACGCTTACACTAGAGATAGTAGTGAAATGGCATATGCATGGTGTGCGGCATTTGTAAGTTGGGCATTGTTTACAGCAGGAGTTCCTACTTTAAAAACAATGAGTAGTCAAGGTTGGTATAAATGGGGTAGCGAAGTTGATTGGCGCGACACAAGTCAAATACGTAAATGGGACGTTATTATTTTTAAATCAAAAACACGTTCGGGCGGACACATTGGATTTGTACAAGAAATTACTTCAAACGGTGTTATTAAAGTACTCGGCGGAAACCAAGGAAATAATGCAAAAGTTTCTAATTATCAATTTAACAGCAGAAGTCAGTACGTAAAAAGCATTAAACGTAATTGGAGTATACCCGATCAGTACAATGTACCTATTGATGGTACAGCGGCGGCAACAGCAGGAACGGATTCTACAGTATAATGCCAGGACAAATACATAGATTAGGCGACCAAAATGATGCAGGCGCGGCAATAACAAGTACAAAACAAACACTTGTATCTGTAGGAGGACAGCCGATTGCTACAGACGGCGATCCTATAGAAAGTCATGGTGTTGGCGAACATGCTTCACCAGTAACTGCAAATGGTAATGCTTTAGTAACAATAGGCGGCATTCCTATTAATAGACAAGGTGATGCAGACAGTTGCGGACACGTGAGAGATACGGGTGCAACGCAGGTAATAATAGGTTAAATAGTGTTATGAGTAGTGTAGAAAAAGATTTATATAAAAATATTAAAATTGAAACGCCCGAAGCGCCGAAGCCTAATGTACCATCTAGAGCATATAGGGGCACATCTACAGTAAACAATTCAAACAAATCCTTTGCACTTTATGATATAGGACTTATAAAGCAAGATTTGCTTAATCATTTTCATATAAGACAGGGTGAAAGATTAGAAAATCCTGAATTTGGTTGTATTATTTGGGATGCCTTGTTTGAACCACTAACAGAAACACTAAAAGAAGCAATAGCGAAGAATGTAACACAAATTGTTAATTATGATCCTAGAACTAGAGCGTCAAACATAATAGTAGACAGCTTTGAGCATGGAATACAGATAGAGTGCAATATTACTTACTTGCCATATAACATCTCAGAACAACTAAAATTTCAGTTTGACGAGCGTAATGGATTACTGAATTAAGTATGTACTTTTCTCAATCAAATAAATAGTTTGTAAGAGGAAAATAGATGTCAACAACAGATAGACAAAACAGATTATTATTAGCTGAAGACTGGAAAAAAGTATACCAGAGCTTTAGAAACGCAGACTTTAAATCATACGATTTCGACAATCTTCGTCGTGCGATGATAGGATACCTACGTCAAAATTATCCAGAAGACTTTAACGATTATATTGAAAGTTCAGAGTACCTAGCTCTTATAGATTTGATTGCTTTCCTCGGGCAAAACCTTGCTTTCCGATCAGACCTAAATGCTAGAGAAAACTTTATTGAACTTGCAGATCGTAGAGAAAGTGTATTACGTCTTGCACGTTTGCTTTCATACAATCCTAAGCGTAACCAAGCGGCAAACGGTTTATTAAAACTAGAAAGCATATCAAGTACAGAATCTATTATTGACAGTAATGGAATAAATCTTTCTGGACAAACAATTACTTGGAATGATCCTAGCAATGAAAATTGGCAAGAACAATTTACAAAAACGTTAAATTCAGCATTACCTCAAAATGGTATTATTGGTAAACCAAATAACTCAGATACAGTTAATGGTGTACTTACACAGCAATATCGTTTTAATGCTACAAACACTAACGTTCCAACATATAGTTTTAGTAAAACAGTAAACGGAAGCAATACACAATTTGAAGTTACAAGTTCAAATATTAATGCTGGCAATATTGTTGAAGAAGCTCCATTGCCTGGAAATAATTTAGGATTCTTATACAGAGAAGACGGCCAAGGTAACGGAAGTAGTAACACAGGTTACTTTGTACACTTTAGACAAGGATTAACACAAACAGGATCTTTCACAATTGATAATCCTACAAGCAATCAAATTGTTAACATTGATGCAACTAACATTAATAACAGTGATGTCTGGTTGTACAAATTAAATAGTATCGGATTTGAATCACAGCTTTGGTCTAAAGTTGATTCAACAACTGGCAATAACGTAATATACAACTCAACCTCAAAAGATAAACGTAATGTTTATGCAGTACAAACAAGAGTTGATGATAGAATTAATTTAATATTTGCTGACGGAATTTTTGGTAACTTACCAAGAGGCTCATTTAGAATATATTATAGACAAAGTGCTAATAGACAGTTTATTATTAGACCAGAAGATCTTGTAAACATTAGTATAACAATTGATTATACAAGTAAAGCAGGAACTAGAGAAACACTAACAATAGGCCTTGGATTAAAATCTAATATTGATAATGCAAGTGTAAGTGAAACAAGTGCTAGTATAAGAAACCTTGCACCGCAAACATATTATTCACAAGACAGAATGATAACAGCTGAAGATTATCAAGTTGTTCCTTTAGGGGTTAGCCAAGAAATTATTAAAACAAAAAGTGTTAATCGTACATCGAGTGGTATTAGTAGATACTTTGATTTAAAAGATCCAACTGCAAAATACTCTAGTACAAATATATACGCCAATGACGGTGTACTTTATAAAGAACAATATGTAAACAAATACAGTTTTACATTTACTTCACAAACTGACATCGAAGGTCAAATTGAAAATTTAATTCAGCCTTTACTTAGTAGTAGAGATATTAATAATTTTTATAACAGCAACTATTCAAAAATTATTGTTAACGACTTAGGTGCCACACTTGTACAATCCAGCAAATCAACAAATGCTAGTACAGGTTATTTGATAGACACCAATGATGAAAAGTATCAAGTTGGATCGTTTACTGGCGGTGCGTTAAGATATATTGAACCAGGATGCCTAGTTAAATTTACTCCAGCGCCTGGATATCATTTTATGCCGGACGGAACTTCTATGCTTGGTTCAGCGGATCATACAGGATCGAGTACTTACAAATGGTTAAGAGTTATTAGTGTAGTTGGCAACGGAACTGAAGTACAAACAGACGGATCTGGACCTATTACATTTAACGATGTAGTTCCAACAGGAGCAGTACTACAAGAAGTAAGACCAAAATTAAATAGATTCCTATCTACAGATGTTAAAACACAAATTATCGATCAAGTATTTGCTTACAAAACTTTTGGATTACGTTATGATCAACCTGTAAGAGAATGGCGTGTTATTACAAAAGAAAATCTAAATGTAGCAGGCGATTTTAGTAATGGTAAAGCAGGGGATATTAGTAATGCTGAACTTGACTCAAGTTGGTTATTATTGTTTGAAACTAATGGCGAATCGTATACAATTACACAGCGTAGTTTAAGATATGTGTTTGAAAGCGATAACGAAGTAAACTTTTACTTCGATAGCACAAAGAAAATTTATGACAATAAAACTAGTCAATTAATTAAAGATAAAATTGAGTTATTAAGTATTAATACTAAGCCAGACACAACAGCTCCTTATACTAACGGTATTATTTGGGAAATTGTTAAAGAGTTTAGAGACATTGACGGTTATGTTAATAGTAAAAAAATTGAAGCAGGTTTTTACGACAAAAACGACGACGGTGTAGTTGATGACCCAGACATTTTTGAAAATGTTGTTGATGAATTAGTTAATCCATTACAAAAATATATTATACTAAAGAAAACTAACTCGTCACAAGGTAGCAATATATTTGTTTATGATAATAGTAATAGTGTAAAAATTGTTGCTACTGAAACTGATATAGGTGCGTATAGTCAATATGATAACGGCCAAGTATTTTATATTGCAGACATTAATGCATTTAAATATATTAATGGAACAGTGCTTACTATAAGTGCAAGTTATAAAGCCTTTGTAGGTAGAGCAAATTTAAGATTCCAGTATGTTCACAGTGCAGATGAAAATAGTAGAATCGATCCTAGTTCAAGTAATATTATTGACACATATATACTAACAAGACAGTACGATACAAACTTTAGAAAATGGCTTAAAGGTGGTATACCTACACAACCATTGCCGCCAAGTAGTGATGAATTATTTTTGTCTTACGGTGCAGAAATTAATAAAAAGAAATCAGTGAGTGATGAAATCATTTATCACCCTGTTAGATACAAAGTACTATTTGGAAATAAGGCAACTGAAGACGTGCAAGCAAAATTTAAAATAGTTAAAAATCCAGACCAAGTAACTAACGATAGCGATATTAAAACAAGAGTTGTGCAAGCAATTAATCAATTCTTTACATTAGATAATTGGGATTTTGGTGATAACTTTAGTTTTACAGAACTTGCAACATATATCATGAATGCAACTGCACCTGATATAGCAAACATTGTTATTGTTCCAACACAAGATTCTCAAGCATTTGGTAGCCTGTACGAAATTAAAGCAGAAGACTATGAAATTTTTGTAAGTGGAGCAACAGTAGATAATATAGAAATAATTGATAGTATTACAGCAACAAGAATTAAAGCAGAAAACGGCGACATTGTTACAGCATCTATTACAGCACCAGTTGGTGTGCAAAGTAGTATAAATGTAGGACTATCAAGTAGCAGTTCAAGTAGCAGTTCAAGTAGCAATAGCGGTAGTGGATCTAGCGGCGGTAGCGGAGGAAGTGCTTACTAATGGCCAATGATGAATTTAATATTCCTTTAGGAAAAAACAATAAAAAGCGTAGAAGTCATGAGTTGCTTCCTAAGTACTTTAGAACAGTAGCAAACCAAAAATTTCTAACCAGCACATTAGATCAACTTACCCAACCTGGTGTAGTTGAAAAGATTGACGGTTATTTTGGACGCAAATCATCTAAAGCATACAACCAAACAATAGACAACTATATTGGTGATGTAAGTGATGAAAGATCAAATTATCAACTTGAACCAGCAGTTGTAATTGAAGATGACCTTGACAACGTAAACTATTATGCTGATTATAATGACTATGTCAACAGTATTAAAGTAAGACAAGGAAATGTTACAGATCATAGTAAACTAAATGCACAAGAATATTATGCATGGAATCCTAATATTGATTGGGATAAGTTTACTAACTTCCGCGAATACTATTGGCTACCAAACGGCCCAGACAGTATTACTGTAATTGGCGAACCTCGAAATTTGCAATCAACAATTAGTGTGACAAAAGTAGATAATGTTGACAATATTGCATATGCATTTGACGACGATACACCTACACCAAATCCTACTCTTACACTTTATCGTGGACAAACGTATACATTTAATATTAACACAGATGATATGCCATTTGCTATTAGAAATACTAGTAGAATCGCAGATGATAATTTGTACAACAAAGGTTTATCAGAACAAAAAGTTGAGCAAGGAGTAGTTACATTTACTGTTCCGTTAGATGCACCGCCTTACTTGTATTACATGAATGACCTTGATATTGAAGCAAGTGGTTTAATCAAAATATTAAACATAGAAGAAAACAGTGAAATAAATGTTGAAGAAGAAATAATAGGCAGAAAAACATATACCATGAATAATGGATATGAACTTTCAAATGGAATGAAATTAAAATTTGAAGGCATTGTAAGTCCAGCAAAATATGATACAGGCGAATGGTATGTTGAAGGTGTTGGTAAGTCTATTAAATTAGTTTTGGCTAATAATTTAGAAATTACAGCAAGTTATCTATCTGATATAAACACAGAATTTGATACTAATCCTTTTGACAAACTTCCTTTTGATGATGCTCTAAGTTATGCTGGAACAAAAGATTATATTGTTATTAATAGATCTTCACCAGATAGTAACCAGTGGTCAAGATATAATAAATGGTTCCATAAAGATACTGTTGCAACTACAAGTAAAATATTAGGACTAACAACATTGTTAGATCAAAATAATAGAGCAAAGCGTCCTATTATTGAGTTTGACGAAGGACTAAAACTTATTAACACTGGTACACAAGTTAAAAAAGATGTTGACGTATTTGATAACTTTACTAAAGATGCATTATCGGTTGTTGAAGGTAGTTTAGGTTATAATGTTGATGGTATTGAACTTGTTGAAGGAATGCGTGTTATATTTGGAGCAGACACTGATGCACGAGTAAAAGGCAAAGTTTATAAAGTTACATTACTTTTACATAATGGTAATACACAAATTGCTCTTAAAGAAGAAACTGATTCCGATCCTTTACTAAACGAAACAGTACTTGTTAAAACAGGTAATGCCTACAAAGGTAAAATTTTATTTTATAACGGAACTACTTGGAATATAGCACAGGAAAAAACTAAGATTAATCAAGCACCTTTGTTTGATTTGTTTGATAACGATGGAGTAAGTGTTTCAACATACGAGTCAAGTACATTTACAGGTACTAAACTTTTTAGTTATAAAGAAGGTACTGGAACAGTAGATACTGAATTAGGATTTCCGTTAAGTTATAAAAGTATTAATAATAGTGGAGATATAATATTTGATTTTAATTTGCTAAGTGATGAGTTCAATTATCAATCAGGTACTGATGTTATTACCGTAACAACAGATAATTTATTTTTACAACAATATCAAGATAGAACAAAGTTTAGTAGTGTAACATCCTGGATAAAGGCTGACACTGACAGTAAACAAAAAGTTGTTAGACAATATAACACAGAAGAACTAATAAATGATTATCCTATAGATGTATACAAAAATAGTGGAAATTTATCAGATTTAATAGTTGAAGTTTTTCTTAACAATAAAAAACTAAAAAATGGTTCAGATTATAGTTTATATAATTTAAATGATATTAGATTTGTTAACTTAGAAAATAATTTATCAGAAACTGATAAGTTAATAGTAAAAACACAATCAAAAGCAAAGAAAAATTCAAACGGATATTTTGAGTTTCCAATTAACTTAGAAAATAATCCTCTTAACGAAAATGTTACGTCATTTACTTTTGGACAAGTAAGTGATCACGTTGAAAGTATTATTGAAAACACTCCTGATTTTGAAGGAACATATCCAGGAACAAGTAACCTAAGAAACTTAGGACCTGTATCAAAATACGGAACAAGATTTGTACAACATAGCGGAAGTATTAACCTTTCAGCATATCATTTAACAAATAAAGAAAGTGATATTGTAAAAGCAATTAGATTTGCAAAAGCTGAATACGGTAAGTTTAAACGTTTGTTCATCCAAACAGCAGATTCTTTAGGATACGACGGTGCAGTTAAGGAGCATGTAGATCTTATTTTAAAAACTATGATGCAAGATAAAACAAAAACTGATCCGTTTTATTTTTCAGACATGGTTCCTTTTGAAGGATTTTTAAGATACGATTATACTGTGTTTGATATTAATGACAAATTTTTTAGCTTCGGTGATACTTTTGATAATAATGTACTTTCAAATCGTGCAATAGCAGTTTATAAAAATAACCAACAACTAGTAATAAATGAAGATTATGTTTTAACAACCGAAGGCTTTATTAATATTACAGGAACGTTAGTTGAAAATGATCAAATAACAATATACGATTATACGTCAACTGATGGGTGTTGGATACCAGCTACTCCTACTAAATTAGGATTGTATCCGAAGTATATACCTACAGCTACAATAGATGATTCATATGTATTAAATGATCCTGAAACAACTGGCCCATTTAAAATATACGGAACTGAAAATAATAAACTTGGCTGGTATTATCCTTTGTATACTACTGAAGTAGATGCTAATTCTTTAGATACTGACAACGGCGGCAACGGAACTAGCAAGCCTATTATGTTTGATGGTTCAAATATTGTTTTTTATCTACCTACAACTGGTGGTACTGAAGCAGGAAATAATATTGACGATTACGAATCATATCCAAAACTAGTATGTACGATTCAAGGTCACGACGGAAGTAAGATTAAAGCCTATGGTGATTATAGAGATAATTTAATTATTGAATTAGAAAAAAGAATCTACAATAATATAAAGCAAGCATACGATCAAACTATATTTAATATAGAAGATTTTATAGGTTCTTATGAAAATCCTACAAACTTTGACCGATATGAAATTACTAGTTCTTTAATTGTAGATTTTAATCAATGGTTAGATTTAGTTGGCAGTATAGATTATACAAACAATACAATACATGCTATAGGCAATGGATTTACTTATAATTATAGTCACGCTCAATATCCAAACGGAGATAATTTACCTGGATATTGGAGAGCAATATATAAAGAATACTACGGAACTGATAGACCTCATACACATCCGTGGGAGTGTTTAGGATTTACTATCAAACCCACATGGTGGGATGATGAATATGGTACTGCACCTTATACAAGTGATAACCTTGTTTTATGGACAGATATACAAAACGGAATTATAAACCAACCTACAAAAACAGTTTCTAAATATAAACATGTAGATTTATTAAAATATATTCCTGTTGATAATGACGGAAACCTAATGCCTCCGAACTTAACTGGATTAGCAAAAAATACAATTACACCTTTATTTGCAAGCTCGTTTAGATTCGGTGACGAAGGCCCAGTTGAAAGTGCATGGCGTAAAAGTTCTGATTACTCGTTCTCAGTATTAATAGCATGGCTAATAAATCAACCATCAAAAGTATTTGCAACAGCATTTGATAGAAGTAGAACTTCAAGAGATGCTTCAGGAAACTTAGTTTACGGAACAACAGGTAAACGTTTGTCACCTACAAATATTATTTTTCCTAACGGTGCAGATGATGATACTAGAGTAAATACTTCAGGTCTTGTAAATTACATGCAAGCAATTTTATTAGGCAATAGTGAAGAATCTTATAAAAAATACAAGACTGAAATTAAATCTCTTAATAATAAATTAGGTATAAAAATTGGCGGGTTTACACAAAAAGATAAATTTAAATTAATTCTTGATAGCAGAACTCCAACTAATGAAGGAAATCTTTTTGTTCCTGATGAAAATTATAAAATATTTTTAAACACTAGTTCTCCTTTAGACTTAGTATCTTATAGTGGAATTATTATAGAAAAAAGAGCTAATGGGTTTATGGTACGAGGTTATGATAAAACTTCGCCTGTGTTTAAATATTTTGCTCCTATTAGACAACAAAATGATCCTGCAATTAGAATTGGTGGAATAAGCCAGTCATTTATTTCGTGGGATTCTAATAGTGTGTATACACAGGATCAGATAGTACAGTTTAATACAACATTTTATAGAGTAACTACAGCACATACTAGTTCAGATACATTTAATGCAGATAACTTTGCAAAACTTCCTTTCTTACCAGAAGACGGTGGCACAACAGCATTAATAGCAAAAGTATACGAAAAAGAAGTTTCCGAAGTAAGTTATGGAACAACATTTTCAGATGTACAAAGTGTTGTAGATTTTATACTGGGCTACGGTGAATATTTAAAAGCTCAAGGTTTTGTTTTTGATAATTTCAATTCAAATATTACATCAATTGAAGATTGGAAATTAAGTGCAAAAGAGTTTATGTTCTGGACTTTGCAGAATTGGAAAGAAGGAACTTTATTAACAATTAGTCCTAGTGCTAATATAATTAAATTTGAAAAAGAATATGCAGTAGTTGATGATGTGTTTAACAACTTCTTTGATTATAGTTTACTAAAAGCCGACGGAAAGAAGTTTATTCCTGAGTTTTCTAGTATATCGAGAGATAATAGTAATCAATTTGGGTTACAAACTGTTAATACTGCTGACGGCATATTCCATATTAAAATACCAACAGTTCAAAAAGAACACGTTGTATTATTAGATAACAGCACAGTATTCAATGATACTATCTATGATAAGCCAAGTGGATACAGGCAAGAAAGAATTAAAGTTTTAGGTTATAGAAGTGATGATTGGACAGGCGGCCTAGACATTCCAGGATTTATATATGACTCTGCTGAAACTACTGAATGGGTTGCTTGGAAAGATTATGCAATAGGTGATATTGTAAAATACAAACAGTTTTATTATACTGCACAAAACAAAATTATAGGATCACAAAAATTCCAGTCAGACGATTTCATAGCGTTAGCTAGTAAACCTGAATCAGGATTATTGCCTAACTGGGATTATAAAGCAAATCAATTTGCAGACTTTTATGATTTAGAAAGTGATAATTTTGATACTGAGCAACAAAAACTTGCACAGCATTTGATAGGTTATCAAACTAGAAAATATTTAGAAAATATTATTCCAGATTCCGTTAGCCAATACAAATTCTATCAAGGCTTTATTAGAGACAAAGGTACAAAAAATGCACTAACAAAGTTATTTGACAAACTAGGAAGTGCCAGTAAAGAGAGCTTAGAGTTCTTTGAAGAATGGGCTATTAGGTCAGGACAGTATGGTGCAAGTAGTGGATTTGAAGAATTTGAAATTAAACTTAATGAAAAAGATTTTAGACTATCTCCACAACCGATTGATTTAGTAAATCAAATAGATCCAAGAGATACTAGTTTAATTGTTAAAGCATTACCTAGCGATGTATATGTTAAACCTAATAACTATGATCATAAACCATTTCCTACAAAGTATTTTGCAGATGGAACTTATAAAGACGCTGGATATGTTAATACTGACGATGTTAAATTTAAAGTTTTAAATTATGATAACATTGCAGACCTTGATATTACACTTGTAGCTACAGGTGAATATGTATGGGTAGCAATCGAAAAACAAAGTTGGAATGTTTATAAGCACATCGGTACTGAAAATAGAATTACAGACATTGTTAATAACGGTGATACTGCTACTTTAACATTAGATACTATTCCTAGTATAACAGTTGGAGATATAGTAGGATTAGTTAATACGTCTAATGATGGATTCTATAAAGTTACAGAAGTTAGTATTAACAAACTTACCATTCAAGGTACTGTAACTGACGAAGAAAACATTGATGGATTTTTAACAAAATTTGAAAGTGCAAGAATTAGTAAACTTTCAAATTTAAATGAATTTGTTGCACGAACAAAACTATTTAATGACGAAACAGTATGGGTTGATGACGATGATACTGGCAAGTGGCAAGTATTACAGAATAACATAATTTACTCAGAAGATAAACTTATAGAAGCAGACGAAACAGGTACTACTTTAGGAAGTGCTTTTTCAGTCGATCTTAACAACACTACACTTATAGCTTCTGGCAAAAATAGTTCAGGAATTGGTGATGTAGATGTGTTCTTAAGAGCTTCTGAATCAGAGGACTTTAAAAAGAATCAAAATATACCTGAAGCTTCTACACTATTTGATGCTGATGCAAATTTTGGCAAGGGTATTGCAATAAGTAAAGATGCTGAATATTTTGCAATAGGAGCACCTGATGCAAGTAATGTAAAGACTCAATATCAAGATACGTTTGAATTTGGTAGAACTTATGCCCAGGGTGATATTGTTTCGTATAAAGAACAACTTTGGAGAGCAAGACGACAGATACTCCCTGCAGAAACAACAACATTTACTACATTTAATAGTAGTGCATTGAATATAAGTCCTTTAGTAGATGCAAACGGAAACTATCCAGACATACCTTATATAATTAGAGGAAATTATAGCTTTCCATCTGAAGCAACTGATCATATTTTAATTAAAGCACCTGCTACACAGTACGAAGCTACAAAGATAGGCGATAAATTACAATTAAAATGGAATCAGTATACAACTTTAAATGCAAGCGGAGTATTACCGTTTGACAATAGTCCAGTACTTTCGAAAGAATTTATAAACGGTGAACATAGTATTGTTGAAAAAATTGATTTAATTATTCTTATTGATAACACACAAGCTGTTCCGGGTGTAGGTGATACTGTACAAACTACCGCTGGTAAAGCAGAAGTTTATTATAGGTTTAATAATCCGGATAATAAAACAATAATTTATTTAAAAGATGTAAATGGTGATTTTGAAACTACTGATGATATATATTCAGGAGTTGCATACTTAGGTGAATATACAAAAGTGTTCCCAACTGATTATACAGCTTACAATGGCTGGTGGTTAATAAATGTTGGTTCTACTTTTAGTAGTGATGTAGTTGCTGAAACTAATCCAAATTTAATAATTAAAGATATTATTAAACTTGATGAAGTAGATACTGTAAACTTATATCAAAATATCTATGATAATTTAAAAACAGTACCTGCCGCACAAGTTACTCCAATTAGTTATATTGAAACTTTAAGTTTTGTCGAAGGACAAACTGAAGTTGTAACATTATCAAGTGAATGGATATTTAGAGCACCAGTAAACTCTACTTTAGATATTGGTGATCTATTTAGATTTAATCTTAATACACTAAGAGTTAATAATGCTGTACAAAACCCGTCGGCTATAGGATTGTCGTTTAGTTATCTAAACAGTTCAACACATGTTGTAAATGATATATGGGATGGCGAAATTGAAGTATTGTTTACAAACTTTGACTTACAAGGTAATCCTTTTATACCTGTTGTAGGTGATACAGTTCTTGACCAAGCAACAAATGCAAGTGCAGAAGTAACCAAAGTTATTAGATTATTTGATAGAGTAAGATTATTTGTTAAAAATACAACTACAGGTTGGAGTTTAGGACAAGCAAACAATGATTTATCTACACTATCGTTTTTCTTAAATGATAGTACAGAAAGACTTGTTGGTAATATTGTTAATACTAAACTTGATACAGCAACAGCTGGAAAATTAATTGTAGTTGATCAAGGAGAGGATATCCCTATTAGTCCAAGTACTAGTTTAACTGGATTAGAATATTGGATATATGAAGACACATCAAAGACAGGTATTACTAGAACAGTAGACGCTCCGAATCAGTTTAACTTTGACTGGCAACAAACAAATAAAATTCCAGTATCATCTACAGCAAGTGCAAGTGGGTTTACAAATGAAGGTGTTATTGGAGTATACAAGAAAAGTTCAGGAAAAGATTATAATTTAGATGGATATTTCACAGTGCCTACAGCACAAAATAATCTACGTCTAGGTAATAAGATTAAAATTGTTAAAGATGGCACAACCTATACAATTATTGCTCATGCATCAGGAAATAATACTGAAGATAATGAAGGAAGATTGTATTTCTTTAATAAAACAAGCACCGATACAACTTTCCAATTAGGTAAAGATCCTAAGTATAGAGGTGTATTTGATAATACAACAGATTATTTTGAAGATGAAATTGTATTCTATAATAATAAATTGTACACAGCAAAAACTAATCTTACAAGTCAAGCGTTTAATAGCAACTTTTGGACTGAAATTTCTGAAAGCACAGCAATACAAGGCTTTATTCCGAACCTAAGTGGAATTACATTAGGCGATGATAGTGCAATTGAACAAGATTTACTTACTAATTTTGGAGAACAATTTGATGTAAGTGCAAACGGTGAAGTACTTGTAACAACAGCTTCTTATACTAATCATCAAGACAGTACTAAGCCACTAATAAAAGTTGCTGTCTATAGAAAGACAAACGGAAGATATCAATATAGTCAAATTATAGACTCTCCTATTAGCGAGTATGAAGGATTTGGAGCAAGCCTAAGTATTTCCGATGACGGAACAAAAATATTTATAGGTGCTCCACAAAATAGCGTAGAAGCAATTGACTCCGGAACTGTTTATGTTTATAATCAAGTAAACGGAACATTTGATTTAACTCAAACTATTAGAAGTATTGATAAAGAAATTAACACACAGTTTGGTACTGCTTTAAGTTACGATGCTGGAACGCTATCAGTTACGTCAAGAGGCGGAGACATTGAAAATAAAACAAGATTTGATAGTGGCACAACTGTATTTGATAATAAATTAACAACATTTGTAACCACTGACAGTGATAGTGGAACAGTTAGTATATTTGAGCTGATTAATAATACGTTAGTATATGCACAAGACTTTAGTTTAAACAGAGATGTATTATACTACGGTGATAATGTTAAAGTAAGTTCCAATCATGTATATGTAAGTTTACCTGAATACGATAATCCAGATGATAGTACAACTGCAAAAGGTCTCATTATAGATTATAAGAAGATAAGAGGGTCAAAATCATGGAGAACGTTACGTTCGCCAATTGATCAAGCAAACTTAGAAAAATTTAATGGAGCGTTTTTGTATAACACAAAAACTCAGAAACTAGTTACTTACTTAGACTATATTGATCCTATACAAGGAAAAATTGCAGGTCCTGCAGAACAAGAACTTGCATTTAAAACAAGTTATGATCCTGCAACATATAGTAATGTAACTGATAATGTAGCAACACAAGATACACTAAACTACACAAATAAAAAGTTTGTTGGAAAACTATGGTGGGATATTGATTCAACACGTTGGATTAATCCTTATCAAGGTGATATTATAACAAGTATAAACAATTTTAGTTCAAAGTTCCCCGGAACAACTGTTAATGTTTACGAATGGGTACAATCGACACTTAATCCAGAACAATGGGATCAGTTAGCAGATAGTGAATCAGGCCTTGCTCAAGGTATTAGTGGTGTATCGTTATATGGTAACAATGCATACAGCTTAATAAGAGAGTATGACGAATCAACAGGTACATTTACAACTTATTATTACTTTTGGGTTAAGAATAAAAGAATTGTTCCAAATATACCAGGCAGAAAGATAAGTGCGTTTGAAGTTACACAATTTATTGACAACCCTGATAATCAAGGATACAAATTCTTAACATTCCTTGGTAACAATAAATTTGCTTTACACAACTGCGAAAGTTTAATAGAAGATAATGACATTGCACTAAATGTAAGATATTGGACGTTGGACAATCAAGATATTAATATACATAACGAGTATCAAATATTAACTGAAGGACTTGCTAATAGTAAGCCTAATGTAGATATTGAACGTAAATGGTTTGACAGTTTAATTGGATATGATGCTCAGGCAAGAGTAGTTCCAGATCCTGTACTAAGTGCAAAGCAAAAGTACGGAATACAAAACATTCCACGTCAAAGTATGTTTATAAACCGTAACGAAGCAGTAAAACAATTATTTGAACGTATTAATATTGTACTAAAAGAAAAGTTAATCGTTGATGAATATGATCTAAGTGATTTAAATAGAAGATCGCCTACACCGAGTATTGCAAGTAATGAATTTGATCGTTCGATTGATACATATGCAGAATTGAGATTAGTTAATACTGCAACTGTTAAACAAGCAAAATTAAACTTAATTCTTGTTAATGGCAAAATTGCAGAAATACAAGTTACTGATCAAGGTGCCGGCTATATTACTCCTCCTACAGTTGAGATTATTGATTCTCAAGGCGAAGCAGGAGAAATATCATTAACTATTGATTCTGATGGTAAAGTTAATAGTGCAAATATTATTAACGAAGGTAAAAATTATAGCGATTCTGTTTCTGCAATAGTTAGGCCATTTACAATTCTTATAAATGCAGACGAAACAATTGGTGGTAGATGGGCAACTTATGCATTAACAGGTACAACATTCCAGAGAGCATCAAGTCAAGCATACAATGTATCAAGATATTGGAGTTACATTGATTGGTATGCCACAGGCTATAATGCAAACACTGCAATTAATTTTGTTGTTAACGGTGCATACGAATTAGAGTCAATACAAGACTCGTTAGGTAGTGTTGTAAAAATTAATAGTGTAGGAACAGGCGGCTGGTTATTGCTAAAGAAAATTAACGACTTGCCGGGTGTTGACTATACAGTAAATTATCAAACAGTTGGTAGACAAAATGGTACAATTAAATTTAACAGTTTAATTTATGATAGTAAAATATCAAATACTGGGTTTGACGGTATTAGTTACGATAGTGGATTTTTTGATTTACAACCAGTTGAAGAATTAAGAATAATATTAACTGCAATTAAAGAAAAAATCTTTATAACAGATCTTGAAATAGAATATAATAAATTATTCTTTAGTAGTTTACGTTATGCATTTGCAGAACAGCCATACATTGATTGGGCATTTAAAACAAGTTTTGTAAAAGCAAAACATAATGTTGGAAACTTAGAACAAAAAATTACATTTAAAAATGATAGTTTACCAAGTTATGAAGAGTTTATCAAAGAAGCAAAGCCATACAAATCTAAGATACGTGAATATGTAAGTTCTTACACACAGATTGAAAATTCACAATCTAGTGTAACCGATTTTGATGCTCCACCGGTATATAACGAACGTGCAGGAGAAATACGTCCACAAGGAATTATTGTTGATGGTGATAGAGTATTAACAGGCGATGCAGAGACAGATATCTATCCTAGTAAATATTTTATTGACAATGTTGGATACGAAATAACTAAAATTGTAATAGGAAACGCCGGAAAACTTTATAGTAGTGCTCCAGCAGTAGTAATTACTGGCGGAGGCGGCAGTGGAGCAACAGCACAGGCATACTTAGGATCTAACGGAAAAATATCTAGTATTAAGGTAACTAATTCAGGGTCTGGATATATTACAGCACCAGCAGTTACACTAAACGGAAGTATTGAAGACGGTGGCGTTGAAGCTTCAGTAAGTGCAGAACTAGGTAACGGAAAAATTCGAAATGCACATATTATTTGTAAATTTGATAGAACAACCGGCACTATGCTCTTACAAACACTTGATACTACCGAAAGTTTCGTAAGTTTAGCAAACCAACAGTTATTTGATTTAAAATATCCTATGAGCTTAGATACAAATTCAGTTACTATAACAGTAAATGGTATCGAAGCACTAAGAAGTCAGTATACTATATCTAATATCAAAGATACTAAAAAAGGTTATACTAGACAAACAGGTAGAGTATCGTTTAATACTGCTCCAACAACAAACAGTAATATTGTTATAAAATATAACAAAGATATTACAATGTTGCAAGCACAAGACAGGATATCATTATTTTATAATCCAACAACAGGTATGTTAGCAAATGATCTTTCTCAATTACTAGAGGGAATTGATTATGGCGGAGTTGAAGTTAACAGTATTAACTTTGGCGGCGGCGCAGGCTGGGACGCAGATAAATGGTTCACAAGCTCTTACGATACATTTGATACAACATACGAAGACGAAGTATTTAGAATTACAGATGATAGTACTAAAGTTTATACATTAGCCAAGCCTTTGGCTTCGGGTACTGTTTATAATGTTTATAGAAACGGTATTAGAATAGATGATCCAAACTTCGGAACAGATGCACAAACAAATACTTCTGCAATTATTTCTAGTATTACAGGATCCGGTCAAACAGGATTTACATTCCAAGATGATCAGAACTTAGAAAATATAGTACAATTTGATGAAGAAGTTGTAACTGTACAAGATGAAGATATTTTCATAATTAGAAAGCAAACATCAGATGGTTCTTTTGTTGCAGACCCTGCAAGTTATGATACACTTATTCAAGGTGGAAATTTAAATTATACTACAGCTTCAGGAGTTAGACCAGAAGATATTATTATCGATGGTGATGGATTTGTTACACCTACAACATCAAAGGGTCCGGAAGAATTAGTTCCAGGACAAATATTAGATACAGTTGACATTAAAGTATTCCATAGATCAGGAAAAGGCGGAAGTGTTATTAGTAGCAACTCATACAGAGGTGACGGCAATACTACAGTATTTAAATTTGGTGTGTTACCACAAAATGAAGATAGTTTGTTTATCAAAGTTAATAGTACTTTATATGCAAAAACACAATACACAGTTGACTATGCTAATAAACAAATAACATTTACAACAGCACCGTCTACTGGTTCGTTAGTAAATCTTGTTAGCTTATCAGGTAATGGTGAAAAAATATTAGACATGGATGTGTTTATAGGAGATGGATCAACAACTTCTTTTGTAACTAGAGTTAATAAACAAGACGAAGTAAATTATTATGTAACGATAGACGGCAAAGTACCTGAAAGTATTATTGACATAGTTGACGGACGTTACGTGTTAACATTTGGTGAAGCACCAAAAGATGGAAGCATTATCAATTATGCAATCTACGAAGGCGAAGCACAAACATTTAGTGAGATTAAAATTGACAATTTTGTTGGAGACGGATCAACAGGAACGTTTACACTTAGCCTAACTCCTTTCACAGCACAGCCTGCAATACAAAATATGATTGTAAAAGTAGGAAATACAATTTTATCAAGTGGTTACAAAGAAACATTTAATGTTGTTACTGGTAGAGAATATCAAATGAGAGAATGGCAACAAGAGCCGGGCAAATTAAGTAGTAACGATATTAAAGTTTATCTGAATGGTACCAGAGAACTTATAAGTGCTCAGGACTATATCATACGTCCGTTCAATAGTAGTATTGAATTATTTGAAGGCGTTGGTGTACCTGGAGACTTATTAGAGATTTATGTAACAGTTGATAGTGAATACTCGTTAACAACTGTAGATGATGATAGTACAGGATTTACTACAATTACATTTGATAGTATACCAACAATAAACCAAACGATTGAAGTTTATCATTTTAGTAATCACGATGTACAAAATATTGAAAAACAAAACTTTGATGTTGTAAACAGAGTTGCATTAACTGTTGGAACAGATGAACATGAAGAATATCATAGATTACGTAATGGTGTAGTACCGTTACCTAATATTCCTGTAGATGTAAACTATGTGTGGGTAACATTAAATAAAGTCCTTTTAACACCTAGTATAGATTATAAACTTACAAGCAATAAAAAAGCAATTAAGTTAAAAAATAATCCTGCAGATAACGATACTATAGAAATTATACAGTTTAGTACTGAAGGCGTGCTTGGAAATAAATTTGGCTTTAGACAATTTAAAGATTTAACTAATAGAACTGTTTACAAACGCTTAGGTGATGCAAAGGAATATAGACTATTAAATGACTTAAATGTATTTGATAAGGAAATAGTATTAGATGATGTTTCAGGAATTGCCCAGCCTAATCCAAAAGATAATTTACCTGGAGTAATTATGATAGGAAGTGAAAGAATTGAATTCTTTAAAATGACTGAAAACAAGTTATCACAACTTACTCGAGGAACATTAGGTACAGGAGTAGCAACTACTCATACAGCAGGAAGTGAAGTATTAAATCAAGGCTTCCAGCAAACTGTACCGTACAAAGACGAAACAGTAACACTTACATTTGACGGAGACGGTAGTACTACAGCATATGATTTAGGATTTACTCCTGCTACTAACAACGAATTTGATGTTTTTGTAGGCGGAAAGCGTTTACGTAAAAATTCAATAAGTAAGTTTAATGTTTTGCTTGATCAAGATTCACCGGAAGCGGATGAAACAATTCCGGCGGAATTTACTGTAGACGGTACTACAAGTGTTGTAACACTAGCTGTAGCACCTGAAATGGGAGAAAAAGTAATAATAACAAGGAAAATTGGTAGACTATGGACACCGAACGGAAGTTCATTAGAAACTACAAATAATTTGATAACACGCTTCTTGAAGGCAGAGCAAGCCGCGTTGCCCGAATAAATACGTATATAGGATCATGAAATGACAGATAAATTTAAAGACACACAAGGAACGTTAATACAAGGACACATTAAAATATCCGACCCTAAAAGCGGAGAAGTTCTTATTGACAAAAGAAATGCTATTCATTATGAGAATATGAGTATTTCACTAGCAGAAAGTTTAAGTAATGCAGGTGAAGGATTTATATATCAAATGGCATTTGGAAATGGCGGCACAAGTATAGACCCAACAGGTATTATTACATACTTAACACCTAACTCAACAGGAACAAATGCAAGTTTGTATAATCAAACTTATACAAAAGTAGTTGACGATAGAAGTGTTAATAACCTTGATCCTACACGTAACAAAATTGAAACAAGACATGTAAGTGGCACTAACTATACAGATATTCTAGTTACTTGCTTATTAGACTATGGTGAGCCAAGTGGGCAAGATGCAATTGATAATGCATCAAGTACAGAAAATTTATACGTATTTGACGAATTAGGTCTAGTTGGATATGACCCAACTGGCACTGGCAGATTGTTAACACATGTTATTTTCCATCCTGTACAAAAAAGTTTGAATAGATTAATTCAAATTGATTACACAGTAAGGGTACAAAGTTTATCGGGGTTAACTAGCTAATGGCATATTCAATAAATTTTACTGATCCGAATAAAACACCAATTACAGTGGAAGACGGAACCACTGACACTACAACTAGTTTAAGTATTCCAGGAAGAAACACTGCCAACTACGGTACGGTTATTGGACAAAACTTTATTCAACTGTTAGAAAATTTTAGTAATCCAACTGCACCATTAAATCCAGTTGCAGGACAACTGTGGTATGATACAAGTGTAGGAGTTTCAACATTAAAAATATATGATGGAACATCATGGGTAAACGCAGGCGGAATTAAAAAAGGTGACATTGAACCAGATGTATCATCTGCTATAGCAGGTGACTTATGGAGTGATACAGATAACAATCAGCTATACCTATTTACAGGTACTGGCTGGATACTTGTTGGTCCAGAATTTAGTGACGGACTTTTAACTGGTACAAAGCCAACTGTGCTTGTAGGTACAGACGACATTAATTACACAGTATTAACATTTGAAGTACAAGGTGAAGTACTAGCAATTTATAGTACAAAAGGATTTACACCGAAATCAACTATTGCAGGCTTTACAGCAATTAATGCAGGTGTTAACTTATCAACAAGAACTTTATTAAATGCAAGTCCGAAGTACTACGGTATAAGTGAAAAAGCAGAAGCATTAGTTATTGGCGGAGAGCCTGTACAAGCATCAAACTTTTTAAGAAGTGATATTACAAGTACAACAACAAGTCCGATTGTTATTAGAAACAATGAAGGATTACAAGTTGGACAGGATGGACTTGTAACATTTGCCGTTGAAGGCACAAGTGGTATTATAAGTAACTTAACCTCAGGTTCAAGTATTGATATAAGAATTAATAACTTGGGTGTAAGTAAAAATGTTATTAGAGTTGATTCAACTGAAAAAGTAGGTATTAATAATCCGAGTCCAATTGAAGCACTAGATGTTACAGGTAATATTCAGTCAAGTGGTGCAGTAATTGTAAATAGTACAGCAGATTCAAGTAGTACTGGAACAGGTTCACTAACTGTAAAAGGCGGCCTAGGAGTTGCTAAGAAATTATATGTTGGTACTGATTTAAATGTTACAGGAGATATTAACAGTGCTAATATTTTACCACAAGCTAATAATACAAGTACTTTAGGTAGTGCATCTCTTAAGTATGCAAATGTTTATGCTACAACATTTACTGGAAACTTAACAGGTAACGTAACAGGTACAGTATCAGGACGTTCAGGAAGTACAAATAAATTAGCAACAGCAACAACATTTGAAGTGCAAGGCGATGTAAGTTCTAATCAAATTACATTTGATGGACAACAAGGTGGCACAAACAAAATTTTTACAAGTACTATTAGTAATGCATTTATTGCTAACAAAACTGATGTATCAACATCAAACATTGATGACGAATTTATTATAAACAGAACAAGTGGTACACCGGGTGTATACAAAATAACACAGCGTAACTTATTAAACAGTGTTACAGGTGTTTCACCTGTAGGTGTTGTAAGTCCATTTGCAGGCGATACTTCACCATCTGGTTGGTTGTTGTGTGACGGAACAGAAGTTAAAATTTCAGATTTCTTAACACTATTTCAAACAATAGGTTACAAATATAAAGACCAATCACTAGTTACTTCGGGATTCTTTGCTGTACCAGATTTAAGAGGACGTCAGCCACTAGGTGCTGATAATATGGGTGGCACAAGTTCAGGAAGAGTTACAAATGTTAACGCAGACGTTATTGGTAACTCGGGCGGTAATGAGAATAAAAATATTCAAGTTGAGAACTTACCTGAACACGAACATGATTTACGTGGTCCAAGTGGTGACCAGTACTATGTTATTAGAGATATTCAAGGTGTTCCAACTGACCCAGAAGGTATTCAATATGATGCTCCAACTGGTTCGCAGGCTGGACAAGCATATCCAACATCAGGCGGAATATTAACTAACGATGCAGTTGGTGAACCATTAGATGTTATGCAACCGTTTACCACAATGAATTACATTATATATACAGGGGTAGGTGGCTAATGAGTTATCAAATAAACAAAACAAATGGTGCTTTACTTGTAGATCTAGCAGACGGGCAAATAGATAATAGTTCTACAGACATTACATTAATAGGACGTAATTACAAAGGGTTTGGTGAATTTATTAACGAAAACTTTGTTAGCGTATTAGAAAATTTTGCAAATACATTGCCTCCAGCAAATCCTATTACAGGACAACTTTGGTGGGACACAAGTACAAATAGATTAAAAGTTTACACAGGCACTGAATTCACATCAGGCGGTGGACCAATTGTTAGTGCGACAGAACCTAACATGGTTGAAGGCGATTTGTGGATTAATAATGAATCAAAACAAATGTACTTCTATGATGGCAATCAGACATATCTTTTAGGACCAGAGTATAGTGCTTTCCAAGGAATATCAGGAACTAAAATTGCAACTGTACTTGATAATCAAAGTACAAGTAGAACTGTAGTACAGTTTTATATTGGAAATACTATTGTAGGCATTTATAGTAAAATTTCATTTACTCCATCAGTTGGTGCTGTCACAGCATTAGGTGGATTGTCTAGTACAATACAAAAAGGATTTAATGTTGTTGATGCTGACTTTAAATGGAACGGCACAGCAACAAGAGCTGATGCATTGATTGATGCAACAGGTACTTCAAGACTTGCGGCACAGTTTCTTCCAGCAGATACAAATGGTACAACAAGTGGTGCATTGATTATTCAGAACTCACAAGGTTTAACAGTTGGTACATCACAAAATAATAAACTTTATGTATTAGGAACAAGTTTTGTTACAGAAAATCAGCTTACTGATCATGACTGGCGAGTAAGAGTAAGAACTACTGATGGTCCTATTGATGCTTTATATATTGACACCAGTACAAAAAGGGTTGGATTATTCCAAGATTCTCCACAATATACATTAGACGTAAATGGTTCTGCAAGAATTGCCGGCGATCTAATTATTGAAGGTTCTAGAATTGGTATTGAAACTGAAGTATTACGTGTTAAAGATAAAAATATCGAATTAGGTATAACTGATGACAGTACTGTAATTGACGATGCTACTGCTGACGGTGGTGGAATAATTTTACAATCACAAGCAGGCGGCAAAGAGTTTGTATGGGACTTAGCAACAAATTCTTGGACTAGTAATGTAGGAATTAACTTAGCAGGTACAGCATTAAAATCATCTGGTATTACACTTATTCAAGGAACAAGTGCTCCAGGTATTACATCACTAGGTGCTTTACAAAGTGTTGATATTGATAATGTAAATATTGACGGAAACAAAATAACGTCAAACCTTTCAGGATTACAAATTGAAAGTGCAGGTACAATCTTAGTAACCAACAACCAGAAAATTGGTGGTGTTGCTGATCCTACAGATGCACAAGATGTTGCTACTAAATCATATGTCGATAGTGCAATAAACTTAGAAACACTAAGTTTTGCTCTAGATGTTACAGGATTAACAAATGCACAAGTAGCACTAGTTATAAACGATATTGCTCCTGCGGCCACTAAAGAAAACGGCACAGAAGCTAAAATACACTGCACAGATACAACAAGTGCTACTGCAACATTTACAGGGGCTAATTTAATATCAGCCTTGCAAAAAACACAGGTAGCTGTACAGGCATTAGATGGAAACGGTGACGATGATGGTTCTGCATCTGTTTTAGGAGATATTACATTTATTGATGTAACAGGTCAGGTATCTTTAACAGTTGATAGATCATTGAAATTATTTAGAGTAGTGGGTGGTTCTTGGGCATATATAGAAGACCTGACTTCTAGTGTTTAACGATAAATACATACGATTAGGAGTTAATAACTGATGGCATACATAATTAATAAGACAAACGGTACGCAACTTACAGTGGTTGAAGATGGTACTATTGATCAGACTACCGATCTTAAGCTAGTTGGTAAAAACTACGCTGGATACGGTGAAATACAAAATGAAAACATGGTTGCATTGCTTGAAAACTTTGCAAGTGGACAGCAACCTACTAGAGCTATATCAGGACAAATTTGGTTCGATAGCACATCTAGTAAACTTAAATTTTACGATGGTACAAAATTCCGTACAACAGGCGGAGCAGAAGTTAGCACCACACAGCCAGTAGGTTTAACCGAAGGTGATTTTTGGTGGGACACTACAAACAATCAATTGTATGCCAACGCCGGAGCAGGCGGATTTGTTTTAGTTGGACCACAATCAACAGGTGATAGTGTTAGCCAAATGGTTACTAAAGAAGTTCGTGATACCACAGCACAACTTAGAACAATAGTAACAGCAGTAGTAAATGACGAAACATTATTTACAGTTAGTTCGGAACAGTTTACAATTGACAGTTCGGATCCATTAAATGCAATTACAGGTTTTGATGTTGTACGAAAAGGTCTTACTTTAAGAAATACTACAGATAGCACAAACGGTGTTACTAGCTCAGATCATAGATTTTGGGGAACAGCAACTAACGCACTTAAACTTGGTGGAATAGCGGCGTCAAACTTTATTCAATCAGAACCAGGTGCTGATGCTTCTTTTAACAGTATTGCTAGATTTATTGATGATGGATTAACAATTGGTACATCAAATGATTTGCTTATTTCTATTGAAGATGGCAATCAAGGTAAAATTGTTAACCAAGTTGGTACAGAATTAAGATTTGCAATTACTTCAAGTAACGTAGAAACACAAATTGCAAAAATTACAGAAACAGGATTTAATCCTGCAACTACATTAAGTTATGATTTAGGTAGTTCGTCATTTAAATGGCAAACAGTTTATGCAAATTCGTTCAACGGATTAGCAACAGCCGCAAGTACAATTAGATTAAGTGGAACTGATTATTCAGGATCAACATCTTCAACAGCAAACACAGTAGCAATTAGAGATAATGATGGTGATTTATATGCAAATCTATTTCAAGGTACAGCTACTACAGCAAGATATGCTGACTTAGCAGAAATATATGCAACAAATGAAGAATTACCTGTAGGTACAGCAGTAGCAGTTGGCGGCGAAGCAGAAGTTCGTCCAGCTAAAGCTTCAGATATGTGCGTAGGAACAATTAGTGATAATCCTGCATACTTAATGAACAGCGATGCTGAAGGACAAGCAATAGCATTAAAAGGTCGTGTGCCAGTTAGAGTTAAAGGACCAGTATCAAAAGGTCAACCTGTGTATGCATGGGCAGATGGAGTATGTACTACAATAGCTTCTACAGGTTTAGTCGGTATTGCACTAGAATCACATGATGACGACTCGGAAAAATTAATCGAATGTGTTTTAAAAGTATAAATATACTTACGAATATATACGTAGTTAATGAATAAGGATTTGAAATGGCAGTAGGCGATACAATTACAGCGGCAAGGTACAATGCAGTACAAGCAAGAATTGCAACAATTTTAGGAAAAGGTGCTGGTAATGAAGGTTATGGACAATCGGTAACTAGTAGTCAAGTATCTGCAAATACAACAATTGAAGCATCTCATATGTCAGAGTTATATACTGATATGAGAAAATGTAGAATACACCAATCTGGAAGTATTCCTGCAGAAATTGCAACTATTGCAGTTGGAAACACAGTTGAAGATAGTAACGCTACTAACAAAAAAGGTCTTGTACAATACGAAGGTTTATCATTAGATATTGTTAATGATAGATTAAATATTGCCGCAGGTCAAGCAAGTGTTGAAGCAGGAGTTGAAAGTTTTACTGACACAGACTGGAATGGAACAATTTATCATGAAGTTACTGTAACATTTCAAGCATATAACGTAACAAACGGCGACGGTACTACAACTAATATCACAGCAACAGATCATAGACGTGCATTTTTTAATGCAGGCGGAGAAATTTTGTTTAGTGCAAGTCTAGCATCAGGTGGCGGATCTATTAATAATGATTGGCGCAACTTGTTAAATGCCGCAGGTACAATACGTATGAGTTATACACAGACTACTAACGGTTCAGAAGGTACTTTAATAGGACATGCTGATTTAACAACATCATATCAAACCATTTTTACAAAAACTGCTAGTTCATATAGCGAAAATGACTTTACAATTCAAGGTAAAGAAGATACAAATGACGGTGCTGTAATAAGATTTAGAATCTTCTTCAATGACGACAAAGGTCCTAATCCAAACTTTGACGAAGCAGTAACCCCAAGAACAACTAGTACTGTACAGGTTAACAGACCATCTAATATTAATAGTGTTGATGTTAATAAGCCAGTATTTGCTACTTCACGCAATTTATCATAGTCAGATCTAATATTTTACTTGACATTTAGTCTTAAATATCGTATACTGTAACAAGTATAAGGAATGAGATATGGACAAAAGACTAGAAAAAGCATTAGAGTTCTCTAACTTTAATGTAACATTAAACAATCAAAAGCGTATACTAAACGAAAAGTATCAAGAAGATCTAATTTATTACCACAACGGTTCTAAATTTACAGTAGATCCTGAACTCATAAATTTTGTTAGTTATATGGCAACCAGCAATCAAGACTCTCTCATTCTTATTGACGACAATTCTCAACCTGTTGAAGTGACACCTACTGATTTCTTAGAAGAAATTAAGAACGTGTATTTTACTGCTTCAAATAGATTTCATACAGAGTATAATAAGTTAATAAAAAATAGAAAAGTTTTAGGGTTGCTGAAATATGAGTAGAGGCATATTACTATTTGCTGTAAATAATGATAATGTTGACTATGTACTTCAAGCGTGTTTTGTTGCTAAAAGAGCCAAACAATTTTTAAACATACCTGTAACGTTAGTAACCACTGATAGAGCTCATTTCAACAGCAAATATAAAAAGTATAGAAATCTATTTGATAAAATTATAGATTTAGAAAATCGACGTATACTACCTTTAAATTATAAACGATACTATGACGGGTCAACGTCTTACAAGGTATTACAATTTAGAAATTCGCACAGGCATATGGCATATGACCTGTCGCCGTACGATGAAACTATTGTTATTGATACAGATTATGTGATTAACAGTAAAAAATTACTAAAAGCATTTCAGGATAAAAATGATTTACTAATTTATAAAGACGCTACTGATATATCAGGTTGGAGACATGACTATGAGTTTGACTACATTAATGATACTGGGATAGATTTTTACTGGGCTACTTGTTTTTTCTTTCGCAAAGGAAAATATGCTTCGTTATTTTTTGATACACTAAGACATGTAGTACGTAATTGGGAACATTACAGTTTAATCTATGATGTTGGTACAACAACATTTAGAAATGATCATGCATTTAGTATAGCATTACATATTCTAAACGGTACAACAGGAAGATATGCTAAAGAATTTCCAGGAAAATTATATTATACATTAGATAGAGACATTTTTATAGAAATGGAAGCAGGCGAAAATACATTTTTAGTTGAACAACAAGGAGCAACTGGTCATTACAATGCAATTTCAACAAAAGGACTTGATATGCATGTAATGAATAAATTTAGTCTTAACGATCGTATACGTGAGGAAATGATATATGAGTAAAGGATATCTAATACTTGCTACAGGACCTGAATATGTAATACAAGCGTGTCTATGTGCAATGAGTATAAAGCACACACAACAAATTGATAGCGTAAGTATTGCAACAGACACGCCAGTGCCAGAAAAATACAAAAGCCTATTTGATAATATTATAGATATACCTTGGATCGAAGAGCAACGTTATGCTGTAGAACATAGATGGAAACTATATCATATATCACCGTATGAAGAAACTGTTATATTAGATAGCGATATGTTATTTCTTACAGATGTAAGCCATTATTGGAAATTACTTGAAAATTATGAACTGTTCTTTACAAACAAAGTACATACATATAGAAATAATATAGTAACTAGTGATTATTATAGAGAAGCATTTACTGTAAACAACTTACCTAACGTTTACTTTGGATATCATTATTTTAAAAAATCTAATTTAGCATTAGAATTTTATAAATTTTTAGAATTAATCATTAACAACAGAGAATTATTTTATGGAAAATATGTTCCTAAAAAATATCCTAAAAATGCAAGTATGGATGTAACTGCAAGCATTGCTATCAAAGCAATGGACATCGAAGAACAAGTTACTAATCCTAAAATTAATTTGCCTACATTTACACATATGAAATCAAGAGCCCAGGATTGGCGCAACGAATCTTCTACTTGGCAGGACAGAGTATCTTATACAATTACAGATGATGTAAAACTTATAATTGGTAATTTTATTCAAGAAGGTATATTTCATTATACAGAAAATCATTTTGTTACAGAAAGTTTAATTAAAAAATACGAAAGTAAAGTGTTATGAATATAGATTGTACTCCACAAATGATTGTGAATTTTGAAATTGCAACTGGAAAAATTTATTCTGTAGGACCAAGTAAAGCAGAAGGATATGATAATATTGAAGTTGATTTTTCATCTGTTGAAAGAATTTTAAACTTCAAAGATAATAAAGCAGATTATAGAGTTGTGTTTAATACGATAGACTCAAAGTTTGAACTAAAGCATGAAGCAGAAATACTACAAACATATCAAGGATATACAAAAATTGAATCCGGAATAGATGATGCAGATATTGAAATAACCTATGACGGTGATAAACTTAAAATTAATATAAATGACAGAATTAAAAAAATATTAGATACAACAAGCCTAGACAGTGAAACAAGTTTTAGCATTACAGCTAAAGATAATCCTCACATATTATATCATTTATTTAGAGTTGATTTACGAAAAGATAATTCTTGCTTATTCGATAGTAGTAAGAACTTTAGTATCTATACAAAACGCCAATTTGCAAAATATAATTACAAGGACCTAACATGAACAAATTTAAAGTTATTGACTGTGATATCATCTATTTAAGTTATGATGAACCTAATGCTGAAAAAAATTATGCAGATTTACTTACTAAAGTACCATGGGCAAAACGTGTACACGGTGTAGAAGGCTCAGACGCCGCACACAAAGCCTGTGCTAACCTAAGTGAAACAAGCAGATTTATTACAGTTGATGGCGATAACACAGTACACCCAAAGTTCTTAGAGCAAGAAATAGACTTTGATGAACATACAGATTTAGAAAATTGTGTTATTAGTTGGTGTGGCAAGAATGTAATTAACGGATTGTTATACGGCAACGGTGGACTTAAATGTTGGCCTAAAGAGTTTGTACTTAATATGAAAACACACGAGAATGCTGATCCGGATAATCCACATGCACAGGTAGACTTTTGTTGGGACTTAAAGTATATACAACAAAATAGTTGCTATTCTGATGTGTGGAATAATTATACTCCACAACAAGCCTGGCGTGCTGGATTCCGTGAAGGAGTTAAGATGGCACTTGACAGAGGTGTAAAATCTACCAAGCAAGAATTCTTAAACGGTCATTGGAAAAATTTGCATAGACTTTGGATTTGGTTAATGGTAGGTGCAGATGTAGAAAATGGTAATTGGGCAATCTATGGAGCAAGAGAAGGATTGTATAAAACTATGTGTACTGATTGGGACTATGTAAATGTACGTGACTTTGAATACCTAAATGATATATGGAAAAAGAATTATAGTGGAATTACTGAAGATAAGTTGCCATACGAAATTATGGGACTAGGAGAAACACTTAAACATGAATTAGATATTCCTATTGCAACTGATCCTTTAGATCCAGAACAAAGTGCTTTCTTTAAAACAGTATATCAAAATCCTAGTAGAAATAGTAATCAGCAGTTTATAGATATTGAATGAAATATAATAGAAACATAAAAGGTAATGAATTAAGAAAAATCGACGGCAAGTTTGAAAGTCGATATATGCACGATGCTGAAGTCGTGTTAGAAAAACTTAATGAAGTTAGCCCAAGTTTTTGTCTAGCCAAATGGTTTAATGTAAGCATACATATACCGACCGGAAAGACACATAGCTGTTATCATCCCAAAAGTCATCTCATTCCAAAAACAGAGCTCGAAGATGATAACAGCGCCTTACATAATACCAAGCATAAAAAAGAACAGCGTGGTATGATGCTTAACGGAATACGCCCACCTGAGTGTGAATTCTGTTGGCAAACTGAAGACAGTGGTTCACAACTAAGTGATAGAGCATATAGAAGTAAAGATGTATACGAACCAGGTCTTATAGAAGAAGCAAAGCAATTAGGTATGGATGGCAACGCCCGCCCAAGATATGTAGAAGTTAATTTTAACCAAGCATGTAATTTTAAGTGTTCATATTGTTCTCCTATATTGAGTACAGAATGGATGAAAGAAATTAAAAAAGAAGGACCGTACAATTTACATAATCGCAAGCATAATGATATGCAGTATATGGAAAAGGTAGATAACAGTCCTGACAACATGTACTTAAATGCATTTTGGAAATGGTTACCAGAAATTTATCCTACACTTCAAACATTTAGAATGACCGGTGGCGAACCGTTGATGGATAAAAATACTTTTAAAATGTTTGATTATGTAAAAGAAAATCCTAAAGAAGATTTGCATATGAGTATTACAAGTAACTGTTGCCCTCCTAAAGGACAATGGCAAAAGTTTATTAATAGTATGCAAACACTTACACCTAACCTAGATCATTTTATGTTGTTTGCAAGTTTAGACAGTTGGGGCAAACAAGCGGAATATATTCGTAACGGTTTAGACTTTGATGTATTTTATAAAAATGTTGTACAATATTTAGAGCAATGTGATAAACACAGTTTAACATTTATCATAACATTCAATACACTTAGCTATAATGGGATATTTAATTATATGCAACAAATACACAAGTTACGAACACAGTACAGCAAACAAAGACAAATGATATGGTTTGATATTCCACAATTAACAAATCCTGATTATATGAATCCTAAGCTAATGCCCGAACGTGTTATACAGTTAGAACAATGTGTAGAATATATGGAATATAATAAGGACGGTGATAAAAATGAATTCCAAGGATTTAGTGATTTTGAAATAAACAAAGTTAAAAGACTAATAAACTGGATTAAGGCTGATACAGGCTTTGACAGAGAAACAGCAAAAAAGAATTTTAAGTTATTCTTTCAACAACATGACAAACGTAGAAATACAAATTTTGTAGATGTGTTCCCGTCATTAAAGGATTATTATGAGTAGAGTTGACGATATTAAAGATGTACGTGATAGATTAAACAAAATTGGCAAAGGATTTTGCACAATGAAGTGGCTTCATGAAACATTGTATTTGCACACAGGTGATAATCATAGTTGCTATCATCCACGTCCACAGCATATACCTCTAGCTGAAATAAAAGCTGATCCAAGTGCTTTACACAATACAGCATGGAAAAAACAACAGCGTAAAAAAATGTTAGAAGGTGAGCGTCCTGAAGAATGTTACTATTGCTGGAACATTGAAGACCTTGAAGGAGATCAAATATCAGATAGGATGATACACAGTGCAAGTGATTGGTCTGAACCAGAGATTGAAGAGATATCAAAAAAGCATTGGTTAGAAAATGTAAATCCACGTTATTTAGAAGTTAGTTTTGGTAACGGGTGTAATTATCGTTGTGGATACTGTTGTCCCCAAGCAAGTACAAAGTGGATGGATGAGATTAAGAAACATGGCAATTATGATTTAACATATAATCAATACGGCACAGAATTTTTAGATAACGGACGTTACTACGCACCCAAGGATGAAAATCCTTATATTGAGGCATTTTGGAAATGGTGGCCTGATCTACGTAAAGATCTACACACACTTAGAATTACAGGAGGCGAGCCTCTAATGAATCCCGGTGCAATGCAGTTCTTTGACTTATTAGAAAAAGAACCAGCACCACAATTAGAAATTAGCATTAATAGTAACTTAGGTGTTACTACTGCAAAAATGGACAGGATGTATGATAGAGTACAAAGTTTATTAGATCAAAAGAAGATACGAAAGTTTAGTTTGTTTACAAGTATTGAAGGTTGGGGAGAACAAGCAGAGTATATGCGTACAGGATTAAAATGTGATCATTGGGAGAGAAACTTTGAAGAAGCAATTAAGCGTGGATTCAAAGTTAACATCATGTGTACATTTAACGTATTATGTGTAGCAACATTCCAAAACTTTTTACAACGTGTTATGCATTGGCGCAAGATATACGGAAAAGAAGCACTTGCATTTGATACGCCATATCTAAAAGAGCCGCCGCATTGGATGATCAATATATTACCTCAAATGTTTAACAAGTTTATGGATGAACACTTAGAGTACATGAGTAACAACAAAGACTATTTTACTAGTGTTGAAATTGCAAAGATGCAACGTGTACGTGATTATATGTATCAAAATCCTGTTGATCCGCAAAAAATTAAACAAGGACAAAGAGACTTTTATAGTTTCTTTACAGAAAATGATAAACGTATTGGAACTAACTTATTAAACACGTTTCCTGAATATACTGCGTTTTATGACTATTGTAAAGGAGTTTACGACTCATGGAAATCATAACTTCAGGTTGTAGTTTTACGGCAGGTGATGAGTTGGTAGAACTTGTACCAGGGTATCTTGAAAGCGATGTAAACAAAAACCTGCATGAACAACATCAGAAACAATTAGCAAATTTGTGGAATCATGACAAACCAAAATACAAAGAAGTACTCAACGGACAACGAGATCGTGCTTGGCCTGCCAAGTTACAAAAATTAGATCCGTATTTTGAAGTACAAAATGTTTCTATGGGCGGAATTAGTAACGAAGAAATATGTTGGCGTGTTCTCAAACAAATATCAAGAAATTTCCGTAAGCCCGATCTAGTAATAATTATGTTGACACACCCTGCAAGATTTGGTCATGCAATGCACAGTGAACATACTGAATATAATTTTAGAAGTTTTCTCCCTCAACGTCCTAGTTGGTTAACAAATTTGTTAGCAGAGCCAAATGATTACGACAACCTATGGCGTACATATAATGTAATTACTGGAACAAAAAATTTATTAGCATCAAGAAACATTCCTGTGTTAATAATAGATTCAGGAATGTGTCATTTTTCTATTGACCCTACAAAGAATCGTGATTGCGAATTATATAATTTACTTGATGTAAAAGTAAACTTTGGTCAAACGTTACTAGATTATAGTAATAAAATGCATACAAGATTACCAGGGTCACATCCAACTGAACAAATGCACGAAATTTTTGCAAAGGAGGTGTACGAATGTATGACGTCATATATGTAGGTAGCAATACAAAGAACTATAATGCACACAAAAAACAAATTCCCGTACTAAAGAAAGCAACGAACTTTGACCATGCAAAAGAAATATGTTTAACAAAATATTTTTATGCTATATGGGATGACATAAGAGTAGACTATGATTTTAATTATACAGTAGATTCGCATAGTACCGAGTATACGCATATCTTTAAAAACGGTAAACACTATGATGGTATGTGTTTGTTTCCGAATAATGCAACTCCAAGTAAACAAGAACTAAGTTATAGATTCTTTGCTAAGAAAAAACAATTAGATATAGTTGCAAGTAATCCTATCATACCTAAGTATGACATAGTGATGATAAGTTATAAAGAACCAACAGCCGACGACAATTATAGATTACTTAATGGACGTTTCCCCTGCAAAAGAGTCGAAGATGTAAAAGGAATACACCAAGCACATATTGAAGCCGCCAAACTAGCAACTACAGATATGTTTTATATTGTAGATGGCGATGCAACTGTAGTAGATGAATTTAATTTTGATTACCAAGTAGAGTGTTGGAATAAAGATGCAGTACATGTTTTCCGTAGTCGAAATCCAATAAATGATCTAGTGTACGGATATGGAGGCATTAAATTATTTCCAACACAAAAGACTATTGACATGAATGTTGATACAGCAGATATGACAACTAGTATTAGTAATAAGTTTAAAGCAGTGGATCAAATGTCGTGTATTACAAGTTTTAATTCAAATGAGTTTGCTACATGGAAAAGTGCATTTAGAGAATGTTGTAAACTTGCAAGTAAAGTTATTGATAGACAAAAAGACGATGAAACTAATGAGCGTTTGGAAATATGGTGTACGAAAAACAACGGAGCACCGTTTGGCGAATATGCTATCAAAGGTGCAAGAGCTGGCAGACAGTATGGACTTGCTAACAAAGGCAACACTGATGCAATCAAAAAAATTAATGACTTTGAATGGCTAAAGGAACAATTTAATGCAAATACATGAATTACTAGATAGATACGAAATATTATATCCTACAAAGAGTACACTAAGCGATTTACGTAGAGCATATATTGACAAAGACCTCAGTAGCATTTTTAGGATTGTACAAGATAATAACAAAGATGATCTACGCAAACTAGTAATGGAAGATAATAAATGGAAGTTATGGCCTCTATTAGATAAGTTTGTAGGGACACAGTTTACTTCAGCTTTTAAAAATTTTACTATAAACGAAACTATTATTGATGAAGATTGTTTTGCCCGCGGCCAACTACAAAGTAAGGTTTGGCTAGTACAAGAACTTAGAAAAGTTACTCCTGATATAGGAACAGTATTTTTATGTGCAGGTTGGTACGCTACTCTAGCTACTATGTTATTTGAAAGTAATCTTCGTATAAACAAAATACGTAGTTTTGATATTGACGAATCAACAGTTAATATTGCAGAAGTTTTTAACAAGCCTTGGTTTGTTGACCAATGGAAATTTAAAGCGTTAGTATCAGATATACACGATATTAGTTACGATACACATACTTGGCAGTATTGGAGCAATGCCAATAATAGGATGAGTTATCCTATAACAGATAAGCCTGATACAATTATTAATACAAGTTGTGAACATATAGAAAATTTTACAGAATGGTTTACAAAAATACCAAAAGGTAAATTAGTTGTGTTACAAAGTAATAACTTTTTTGAAATAGATGAGCATGTTAATTGCGTAAATGATTTAGATGAATTTGCAAGCCAAGCACCTCTTACAACAGTATTGTATGAAGGAAAATTGCCTTTAGAAAAATATACAAGATTTATGAGGATTGGTTATGTATGATCTAATATACGCTAATGGAGATAGTTATACTGCTGGATCTGGATTAGCTCAGCATCTTTATAATCCTACGGGTCCTTTATCAGCTGACGAAGTTACTGAAAAGTGTAGGTTAACAAACGAAAAAAGAAAAAATAAAAGTAAAGAAGATTGGAAGTCAGAAGAAAGAAAGAATTCATACCCTACTACACTTGGACGCTTTGCAAACGTTCCAGTAATTAATAATGCCCTCGGCGGAGCCGGCTTAGCAAACATTGCCCTTGATTCTACTAAAGATTTAATACAATTAAGTAAACAACGTGAAAAAATTTTAGCAGTCATAGGGTTGACCAATCCGCAGAGATTGTTTTATCCAAATGACCCAAACAATACCCTACTATGGAATATGGTTAGTAGTACAAACGAATATACAAAAACTAAAAAATTAGTACTATCCGACTACGCAGAGAAGTTTAGTAATTTAGAATTAGAAATAATTGGAGTGTTACCTTTTCTAGGATTAATTAAAATTATGGATAGTATTCCTAACGTAGATTATATTCTAGTAGAGACTCCTGCTTGGTTTACAAAAGGAGTTGATCCTGCCGATGATTTTAAATATATTAAAGATATAGTTTATCCTAGTATAATGTCTTTAACACCTAATTATAACCCAAATGAAAAAGTTCATACAGCATGTAATCATATTATTAAAGGTTATCATGATGATCTTGCCAAAAGGATATACAATAAGATATGGAAAAAAAGAAACTAACACTCAGAGAACTGCAAACCGAAAGTGCTAGAGCGTTAAGTACAATGCAAGCCACTAACAATAATATTTGGCAGTTTAACAAACAAGCTCATCATAACAGTGAAAATTGGTATGTTGCAGTAATTGATTGGTATGTAAAAGAATACGGTGATCTGCCCAGTCGTGTTGGCCCCGGCAAAGATGTAAAGATGGTTCTAGATGGAAGCTAAGATTGAGATAGAAGACAACTGTATAAGAAAAACATTGTACAAAAATGAATGGAGTTTATCAGACTTTAATTTGTATAGAGAATTGTCAAGTCATAAAGATCATTTTATGAAGGTAATATCTTGGATAAGTCCTACACAGTATACTACAGAAAAACTTGATATACTGTGCGATGTAGAAAATGCATTAACACAGCATCATAGATTTTCGAGACAAACTTATATAGACATATATGCAACTTATAATCAAATTTATTTAGATTCATTAGAGTTAAGTAAAAATAGATGGAGTGACAAATTTTTTATGCATAGAGATCTATCATTAAATAATGTTGTTATAACAAAACAAAATAAAGTAATGCTAATTGATGCAGATAGTTTTTCAGTTACTCCAGATTTTATGCCATGGAAATATTTTAATAATTTACAGACAGTTGCTTGGTTAGTGAACAAAAGATTAGGAGAGCTCAATGTATCAGTATAATGATATAAAAACAATTCATCTTGAAGTAACACAAAACTGTCAAGCAAGTTGTCCTATGTGTGATCGTAATATGAACGGCGAAGGAATTAATCCTCATATTAATTTAGATGAATTATCTCTTAACGATTGCCAACGCATATTCACTCCTGAATTCATTAAGCAATTAGATACAATGTATATGTGTGGTAACTTAGGTGATCCTATTGTTGCTCGAGACACATTAGAAATATTCAAATACTTTAGACAACACAATCCTAATATGTGGTTAAGCATGAATACAAATGGAGGCGCAAAGAATGAAGAATGGTGGAGCGACTTGGCGACAACTTTTGGTCGCATGGGGGCTGTTATTTTTAGCGTTGATGGTTTACGCGATACTAACCATATATATCGTCAAGGTGTTGTTTGGGACAACGTAGAACGCAACATGCAAGCATTTATAAATGCAGGAGGTAGAGCACGTTGGGATTATTTAATATTTGAACATAATCAACACCAAGTTGAAGAAGCAGAAGCACTTGCTAACAAATGGGGGTGCGAAAAATTTATGAAAAAGAAGACGGGAAGATTTATTGACACAAATTCAAACAAGAAAGAAAAGCACCAAGCCAAAGACCGCAAAGGCAAAGATACAGCAGAGCTCAAAAAGCCAGACACAAAGTACCAAAACAAAGCACTTACCAAGCAAGAAACTATCCTCAAGAAATACGGTAGTATGGATGCATATTATGATGCGGCTCCTATCATTTGTAAAGTTAAAAAAGAAAACAGTTTGTTCATCACAGCAGAAGGACTAGCATTACCTTGTTGTTGGACAGCTGGACGTATGTACAAATGGTGGCATAAAGATCCTAAAGTAGAGCAAATATGGGATTTTATTCCTGATAAAAGTGTACTCGATGCCCGAAACGGATTAGGAAAAGTTTTTAACACAGGTATATTTGATCGTATACAAGAAAGTTGGGCAAAGCCTAGTTGCAGTGATGGTAAACTTAAAGTGTGTGCAATGAAATGCGGCGCCGAGTTCGATCCCTTTGCAGAACAGTTTAAATAAGTACAGTATGAGCAATAAACCCTTACCATCAGAAACATTTTGTGCTTTACCCTGGATGCACCTAAGTAGTAGACCAGACGGAAAGATGAGGACCTGCTGTACATCAAATGCAAGTAGTGTACAAGATCCAGACAGTAATAAAAAAGTAGGCGGCGGAGAAGTTGGCGTTGTAAAAAATGACGACGGCGTTCCTGCTAACTTTAATCACACAACATTGGAAGAAGCATGGAATAGTGGCTATATGCGTAACGTTCGTAAAATGATGTTGCGTGGAGAAAAGCCTGCTAGTTGTTTAAAATGTTATAAAGAAGAAGAGTCAGGACACCTAAGTAAACGTAATTGGGAAACAGAGTATTGGGGTAATAGGTTTAATCTTGACGAACTAGTTGCCGAGACAAAAGAAGATGGAAGCATACCTCCAAAGATTAGATATATTGATTTGCGTTTAGGTAGTAAATGTCAACTAGCATGTGTTATGTGTTCACCACATGATTCAACAGGTTGGATTAAAGAGTGGAACGAAATGTATCCGCAAATGAAAAATGAAAAATTAAAAAATACCAGTGGCTGGCATAACAAAGGTCGCAATGACGGAGCAAGTTATAACTGGCATAAAAACAATCCAAGGTTCTGGGCAGACCTAATGGATCAAATTCCGCATATGTACCAACTGTATTTTGCAGGCGGAGAAAGTTTAATTATTGACGAACACTATGAATTGCTAGAAGAATGTATTAAACGTGGCCATGCTAAGAATATGGAACTGCGATATAATTCAAATGCTGTAGAGTGGCGTGATGATTTATTTGACCTATGGGCAGAATTTAAGCGTGTGCGTTTCCATTACAGTGTTGATGCACTTGGAGATCAAAATGATTATATACGCTATCCTAGTAAATGGAATCACCAAGTAGAACAAATGTGGAAACTTGACGCAACTACAGATAACGTCGAAGTAACAACAGCAACAACTATTATGGCACTTAATATTGGTTACATTCCCGACTTTATAAAATGGAAAGTTGAGCAAGGTTTTAAAAAATGGAACAAATGGCCATTTGGAGCAGGCGGTATCAACATGCATTTTGCATATTGGCCTCCACAACTAAATGTTAAAACACTACCGCTTGAACTTAAGAAACAAGTTACAGACAAATATGAAAACGAATTCTATCCTTGGCTTGATGAAAACTGGGACAAGTTTACCGGAGTAAAAGAAGCAGGTATTACCAAGGAGCAATGGATGAATGCACCTTATGGATTAAAACGTTATCAAGGTGTTATTAGGTTTATGAACGCAGAAGATTGGTCTGCACGTATGCCTGAATTTAAAGAATACATTAAACTAGTTAATAAAACAAGAGGCTACGATAATTTCGAAGAAATATTCCCGTTATTTAAAGGACATCTTTGATGGATCTAGTACGTGTAGAGCATAGTGCTAAGAAATATAAATCTTGGGTACGTATAGAATGGAATATGGGCAAACGCTGTAACTTTGATTGTAGTTACTGTGGTGCTGATCTACACGATAATACAAGCAAACATATGCCACTTGAAAGTTTTGAATACACAATCAAAACACTAAGAGAGTTTTATAAAGATAAGAAAATTAGAATGAGCCTTACAGGCGGCGAGCCGTTTGTACATCCGCAAATATTAGATATACTTGCATTGTTTAAAAAATATAATGTAGATGAAACAAGTATTATTAGTAATGGAAGTTTGCCTTTAGAAAAATATACCAAAGCATTAGAGTATATTGATAATATAATTTTTAGTTGGCACTTTGAACATCTGCGTATACCACACATGAAAGAAGTATTACTAGGCTTAAAAGATAAAGCAAAACATATACATGTTCATCTAATGTATTTGCCTGGACGCTTAGATGAAGTTAAAGGTGTTGTAGACTGGCTACAAACAAATGATATACAATATGTAATGCGTAGAATACGTCCTATGACAAACAAGCAAGGCGAATTTAATCCGCCTGGTGCAAGCGGTATGGAATTTGAAGGAGTTCAATGGGGCGGAGCAACAGGATATTACAACGACGAAGAATTAGAATATTTGGATAGTTTTAACAAAGCAGGCACTAATAAAGAAAACTGCGAACTATGGACTAAAGAAAAAAATTGGCTAGATAATGTAAACACTTTAACAAAGAATAAATGGAATACATTTAAAGGTTGGAAGTGTATGGCAGGCTTAGAAACGCTTATGATTGATAACGATGGTAGTGTATATAGAGCTACTTGCAAACAGGGCGGCATATTGGGTAACATAGAAACAGGTTTTACCCTAGAACAAGATCCTATATTGTGTGCAAAGCAATGGTGTAATTGTGCGGCAGATCTCAATACTACGAAATGGAAAGAACATGTCTGAGAAATTTTGTTTAAGCCCATGGCATCATATGAATATAAACAACAGAGGTACGATTAAACCTTGTTGTATATTTACAGATGCAGTGTCTCCAGAAGGCGAAGAAAATATATTTGATTGGTATGCAAACGCATACAATGAGGTAAAAGAAAAAGGATTACTTCACAAAGGTTGTGAAGTTTGTAAGATTACAGAAGAAAAAGGCATTCCGAGTAGACGAGAATGGCGAGGAAATAAGGGCGACGCCAAAGAAGGCGAGATTACTTATTTGGATATTACATTTGGTAATACATGTAATTTAAAATGCAGAATGTGCGAAAGTAGAAATAGCACCAAATGGATTGCTGATGAAAAGAAACTTGTAGAAGGCGGATTTGATTTAGAAAGAGTTATAACACCAAAATATGATATGCCTGATTATAGGTTAGATCAAATTGTTGAATATTGTAATAATGTAACTTATGACGACTTTGTATTAGAAGTAAAAGGTGGCGAGCCGTTTGTTACTGACCAGTTCTTAAACTTTATAGATAGATTAGATGATAATTTTAAAAGAAATACAACACTTGTTGTTTTTACAAATGGCACAGGCATAAGTGATTATTATATTGAAAAATTAAAACAGTTCAAAAAAATAAAATGTAATCTAAGTTTAGAAGCTACAGGAGAACTTTACAAATATATAAGAGGCGGACCTAATCATCCACTTGAAACAGCAGTAAAAAATATGGAGTATATGCGAGACCGACTGCCCAATTTTATTCCTGGTATTAGTATTACAGTTACAATGTATAATATCTTTCATCTACAACAAATGCTATCTGTTATAAAAAAATATTTTGGCCCTCATGAAAATTATAGTAAAGCATTTGGTAATATTAGTTATTTTCCGACTTATCAAGACCCTGCTAATTTACCAGACAAGACAAAGAGAAAGTTAATTGCAAGATACAGTAAAGAACCTAGCTTTGATAACATTGTTAAATGGTTAAAAACTCAAAATCGAGATAAAAGCAAATGGAAGAAGTTTAAAGAATATACTGAGAAATTAGACAAAATCAGAAACGAAAAGTTGTTTGATGTTGAACCAAAGTTTAGGAAAATTTGGAATGAAGAATAATTTTTGTATATTACCCTGGATACATCTAAGCACAAGAGTTGACGGTAACGTTGCTCCTTGTTGTAGAAGTATGCAAACTGTAGGTAATATTGCTGATGAAACACTAGAACAAATTTGGAATAATAAACATATGCAAAAGTTGCGTAAAGAACTTTTGAACGATGAACGTCCAGAAGGTTGTTGGCCTTGTTATCAATTAGAAGACCAAGGCAGTGTTAGTATGCGTCAAACTATGAACAAGACCCGCAATTGGATGTATCCGTTTGATGAAGACGAAGAACATACACAAGTACCGTTTAATATTCCAGTGCTAGAATTAAAACTTAGTAACTTATGTAACTTCCGTTGTAGAACATGTAAGCCAGACCTTTCAACGACATGGTTAAAAGATTGGGCTAAAGTCAAAGACGAATATGAAGACATAGGTTGGAAAAATGATACAACTAGACAAGAAAACTATAACAATCCAGAGTTCTTAGCTAACATAGAAAAACTAGCACCAACTATGGAAATAGTGGAGTTTGCTGGCGGAGAACCTCTAATGGATCCTATGCATTATAAGGTATTAGAGGCACTGAGGCCCCATGGTGAACATATCACAGTTAAGTACAGCACAAATTTAAGTAAACTAAAGTACGGAAAGTTTGATGCACTAGAAGCATGGAAAGATTTTAGAAGTGTTGATATAAGTTTGAGTATAGACGGTCATCCAGAACTAAATGAATATATTCGTACTGAAGCAAACACAAAACAAATTGCAGAAAACTTAAAGAAAGTTAAATTAGAACTAGGTGATAAGTTTGAAGCCAGAGCGGCATTATGTTATAGTGCTTGGAATGTAATGGGACTGCCTGAAGCATATGACTACTTTACATTTGAATTAGATTTACCTGTACACGGAAACATTGCATGGGCACCTAAATTTATTAACCCCCAAATATTGCCTGTGGGATTAAAGGATACAGCAGAAAAGAAATACAAAGCATATTTAGAAAAAGTTAAAACATACGATATAAGTACTTCTCGAAAAAAGCGTATAGAAAGATTTATTAATACTAATTTAAATTTTTTACTTGCTGAACAAAAATCTGAAAACTGGGATCAGTTTTTAAGATTTAGTAAAAAATTAGATGCAAGTAGAGACACTAATCTGTTTGACATAGTACCGGAGTTTAAAAGATATGAGTAAAACATTTTGTATACTTCCGTGGATGCATCTAGCTACCAATGCTAGTGGCAATCTTCGTGTGTGTTGTAACTCTATTCCTGGACAAAATTTTATTACCAAAGAAGATGGCACCCCTTTTAAACTAAACAAAGATAACTTAGAAGAAGCATGGAATAGCGAAGTATATAAAAAAATACGTAAGCAAATGCTTGACGGTGAACGTCCTGAAATGTGTACAAGATGTTTCCGTGAAGAAGATGCAGGTGTGCGTAGTGCAAGACAAGCATGGAATCATAAATGGCAAGAAGATATTAAGTATACAGTAGATGCACCTTTTGATATTAAATATGTGGACTTACGGTTAGGCAACTTATGTAATTTAAAATGTAGAATGTGCAATCCGTATGCAAGTAGTATGTGGGTCAAAGAATGGAATCTAGTTGAAGAAGCTCTAAGTGAAAGTGAATATAAACGATTAAGTAATATGGATTGGCCTGAAGATGAAAAGACTTGGGAAAATTTATTCAGCATTGCTAATACAGTCGATGAAATATATCTAACAGGTGGCGAACCAACTATTATTAAAGAACAGCATAGATTGCTTGATTATTTTATAGATAATAAAACAGCACATAAAATAAAATTAAAGTATAACACTAATCTTACAAATGTTCCTAAAGATTTAATATGGAAATGGAGTAAGTTTAAACATGTACAATTAAATTGTAGTATTGATGCAACAGGCGAACTTGATAGATACATACGATATCCTAGTAACTGGGCTACTATAGAACGCAACTTTCAGGATATTAGAAAACTTTATAACGCAACTATTGAAATACATTGTACAGTGCAGATGTACAACATATTACACTTAGATAAATTAATTGAATGGGCATTACCCTATGAACATAAAATATATTTTAATATTTTAAATCATCCTGAATATCTAAACATAAGATGTTTACCGAAAGATTTGAAAAATTTAGCCGCCCTTAGACTAAGACCGTATATAGATTTGCCTAAAGTGCAAGGCATTATAGATTACATGTGGGCAGAAGATTGGTCAAATAAATTAGATGCATTTAAAGAGTATACTGCAAAGTTAGACGAAAGTCGAAATCAAAATTTAGTAGATGTAGTTCCGGAGTTGGATATATGAACTTCTTCCTCTGGGGCGGATGTGAATTAGAAGATACTATACCAATACTAATTAAAAAATATCCGCAACATACATTTCAAAGATTAGATACAACTACTATAGGTAGTTTGTTTTCACCTATTGGATATATTGCTGATGCTGTTGACAAATGGTATAATAAAAGTGATGCAAAAAAGTATCCGTTTGGCAGACGTATATACAAAGAAATTGTAAGCAAAGATTATTTTGATATAGTTCCTAAAACAAATAAAAAAGACAACTATCTAATTGCTAGTTTTACAAGAGAATCAGAAGCACGTTGTCAATACAATAAAGAACATGTAACATTAATTAAGCAACTAATCAAAGAAAAATCAGCAAGTGAACTTACTAAATTAAAGTTTCCTGAAAACATATTAGATATACTGAACGATAAACGTAATGTATGTACATATGATGACGACTTAGTATTTAGAGGATTTTGGAATCAAAAAGAAAATTGGAATATGCAAGGTGAATGGGGAAGACGTTTTGCTGAATTAGTCACAGGATTATTTGAGGATAGAATACAATTAGTGTATACTCCACCAGCTAGACGTTGGATTAACAAAAAGATAGGATACTATCAAGATATTCCAGTCACTGGAAATTTTACACATATATTTAAAAACAAAGTTACAAATGGAAAACATTTTGATGTAAACAGTTGGTATGATGTACACAGGTTTCAAAAAGGTATACATCTAGGTATTAAACATCAGATGCGTCCTTATAGAGCAAAACTATTAGAAATTGATTGGGAAGAAGTTGTTGGAGACGATCAGCATAGATTAGGCAGAAGTCCGTACCATTACGATATTAACAGTATTAAACATATTGCCAAAAAGATATCTGAAAAAATAAAGGAAGTTAAATAGTAGTATGAACCCTTATAAATTAAAATCAACTAGTTTATGTATACATCCTTGGTCACACTTAGCAATTAATCCTAACGGTGATGTTGTGCCTTGTTGTCACCAGCGTGGAGCAAATCCTACAATCTTAGGTAATGTAAAAGAAAAAACTATAGATGAAATATTTAACGGTGACAAAATGAAAAAACTTAGAGTTGATATGCTTAATGGTATATTGCCTGAGGACACTTGTCATAAATGTGTAAATTATGAAAAGATTGGTGTAAAGAGTCCTAGGCAATGGGCTTTCACTCATAACTATGCAGACGAAGTAATGGATATAATTCCTACAACTCAAGAAGATGGTACACTGCCAGATTTTAAAATACGGTATTGGGATTTACGTTTTAGTAATATTTGCAATATGACTTGCGTTATGTGTACACCACAATTTAGCAGTAGGTGGACAATTGAAGCAAACCGTTTGTATAAAAGCATGACGTCGGACAATGCTAGGAGTCGATTAATGCAAGCATTAGTATTATCGGAAGAAGATACTATCGCTATGGATAAAGTTGAAAACTTTGGAGAAAAAATTAGTTGGGTCGACGATGCTATACATGATGTAGAAAAAATTTATTTTGCAGGCGGCGAACCACTTGTAATGGACGAGCATTGGTACATATTAGAAAAATTAGATAATCTTAAAAAATATAATGTAAAAATGAAATACAATTCTAATCTTTTAAAGTTAGATTATAAAGGAAAAAATGTAATCGACTATTGGAAGAAATGGAAGAAGGATAGATTGTACATTGAAAATAGTGTGGACGAACTAGGTGCAAGGGCTGAATGGATTAGATACGGAACTGACTGGAAAATAGTTAGTTCTAATATTCGTAAGTTAGTTGAAGCTGATATTAGATGTAGTCCTATCATAAGTTTAGGGTGTTATAATATTTTTAGGCTACCGGAGATGTTAGAAGAATTTAAAGAATTATACAGAAGCGACAATGAAAGATTTACTCCTGCGTTAAATCCGGTATTTACAAAAGCATTTAACATACAAGTATTACCTGATAAATTTAAAAAAGAAATTAGAAAAAAAATTAAAAGATATGAAAAATCTACTTTTGTGCATAATCCTCAAAACTTAAAAACTTTCTATAACGAATTAGAGAAACCACACAGTGAACAAGGTGCTATAAACTTTTTAAGAAAAAGTGCTGTATTAGATTTTAGCAGAGACACAAATGTATTTGAAGCAATACCTGAATTAGATATTTTAAATAAAGAATACCCTGGCATTTACGATAATGAATATAATGAAATATCTGAGCACAGCAATTTAAAGAAGAGCTAATGTTAAATAAATGGAAAAATAGGTGGACGGTAAGAGCGTTTGACAGTAGTATCATTCCAGCACAACAGGATATAGACAATCTAGTAGAAATGATACAATACATTCCTAGTCAATTAGGATCTATTGATCATGTTTGGTGTTTGCTTACACCAGAAGATGAAGCATTAAAAAATTGGTTAGTAGAAAACATTTATTTTACAGATGACAAATACCAAGGACACAATGAGTATTTTACGGCGTTACAAGATGCTCCGTATATGTTTACAAGTTTTCAAATTAAAATTCCTCAGGACCTAAATGAAATATTAACAGAAGAACAAAGAGGTTATATTAAGATTTCTAAAAATACAGAAGCAATACGAAATAATTCTTTCCATGCTGGTATTCTTGTTTCCGAAACTTTACAACTAGGATACGATGCCTGTCAAATTGCTTGTGTAGATGGTTGGGCTATTAAACAAGACAACAATACAAGTTATGAATATGCTGAAAAAATTTGGAATAGATTTGGTTCTAATCTTCAAAAAATAAATGTAACTTTCAACGATCAAACATTTTATTTTAACAAAGATTATATAGGTAGACCTATGATAAGCGTCGGTATCGGAACAGGTATTTCAAATACAGACCACAGCTTTACAACATACAAAGACGGTGTCACACATACAGGACAAAAGCCAAAGAAGTGGTTTAACAACGTGGTCCGCTAATAAATATTAGTATGGACTATAAAAAATACGATAAAGACGGTAAACAACTTAATTTAATACCTCTTGCGAATAGAGCTACACAAGCAAACTATTATCAAACATGGTTAGACAATCCAGAGTCTTTAGATCCTAGTAACGAAGATCTAAAGTGTGAACTTCAATTAGGCATGCTTAGTTTTTGGGAGCCTCTAAGTATAAAAATAGATCCAAGTCAATTTATGAAAGAAGTTGAAGCACTTGATGACCGATGGGTACCGTACCTACGTAGAGAAGGTATAATGAACGACAGAGAAGGAATATCTCTTTTTGGGTTACCTGATGCTTCTATGGAAGAAGGGTTGAGTATGCCAGAAGCATGTAAAAAAGCTGGCAGACGTTTAAGCGAAACAGAATTCAACACTCCTACAGAAGCATATAATATGCTTCCTAGTTTACATGAATTATTAGACTATTGGAAACCATTAGGTAGAACAATGTTAGTTAAAGCAAATGCTGGAGGATATTTTCCTCCGCATAAAGATCATCCTAAACTTACAAGAGACACTTTTAGAGTAGTTGCATTTCCTAGTTGGAATGTAACAAGAGACGAATTCGAATGGGAAATGGAACACACAAAAGTTCCAATAAAGCCCGGCGGTGTTTACTATGTAGACACAACAAAGACTCATAGAACACACAGTTGGGTAAACGATAGTATCCATCTTGTAATGAATATACCAAAAACTTGGGAAAATGTATTAAAGTTAATGAGCATAACAAAGGCATTCTAATGATTACTCCTTGCAGTAGGTTATGGACGGACATAAACTTAAACATCCATAGAAAAGAAGTTGTAAATTGTTGTAAAAGACAACAACTTGAAACACCTACAATAGAAGAAATTTCAGACCCAAAGTTTTGGACCGACCGCAAAGAACTAACAGAAGCAAAACAGTATTGGATAAAAAATAATAATTTTCCTAAAGGTTGTGAAGCCTGTAGCTCTAACCACCCTAATAGTCAATACAACACTTGGAACAATTGGTTAAACAAGTCAACACCTAATTTAAAAAATGATCTTTCCTACAGAATTGAAATAGCACTTTCTAGTAAATGTAATCAGACATGCATATATTGTATACCAGAAGTAAGTAGTTTATGGGCAAAAAAATTAGGTGTACCTATTTTAGAGCCTGATGCAGAATGGCAAGAAGCGGCTCTTACAAGTTTGTATAAACATATAGAAAATAACACTGGAGATAAAGAAAGTGTAATATACACATTCTTAGGCGGAGAAACATTTTTAATAGATGAATTTCTTGATATAGTTGAATACTTGGCAAATATTCACAACACACGAAAGCAAAGATGTGTAATGCAGTTTATTAGTAATCTAAATTTAGGACCAAGTGTTGTACAAAAGTTTATAGACATATGTAAAAAATATCCATATGTAGTACACAGTCTTAATGCAAGCATTGACAACATAGGAATTAGAGCAGAAGCAATAAGAGAAGGTTTAGATTTTGCAAGATTTGAACACAATTTAGATTGGCTTATGAGTGAACCAGCAGTTACTAGAGTAGGTTTGTTACCTACAATGAGTGCATTATCTATTACAGATCACGTGCAATTTTTAGACTGGGCTACAAGGTTAGTTCAAAAGCATAGAGATTGGAATGCATTTGGAAAGACATGGGGATTAAGTATTAATACATTAACTGAACCAAAAGCAATGCACCCTGCTATACTTCCTGAACAATATACAAGTTATATAGACGATGCTGTTGAATATGTTATGAAATTAAAATTAAAACAAAAACATTTATACATACAGCATTTACATGATATACGTAGTCAAATAGGTACACGTAGAGATAAAGAATATTTAGATAAAGCATACAGCTGGTATAAAAAGCAAGAACAATTACATAACAAAAATTACTGGAAAATATTTCCAGAACTAGAGGATATTTTTAATGAGAACTCAATTACAAATTGATAAAATAAAAGAAAGCCAGTCTCCGGCAACACAACAATTTATTTTTCTAAAAGAACACGACATTGAAAAATTATTAGAACATTATAATAATCACAAAGACAAAGTAGATGAAAAACCTACAGGTCCTAAATGTTTGTATATAAAAGAAGGTGAAGGCGTTATAGATGATTTACTTATACCACTGCGTAAAAAATACGGAAATTTTAAAGTACGTAATGCACAAATCTTTGATACTGAAGTGCCGCATGTAATTCATATTGATGATGGACGAGAGTTACCTAACAGTTACAAAGCATTTACAATACCTTTACAAGTAATCGGTGGCGCAAGTCCATTAGATGCAAAGTTATGTTTTTTTGATCAGTATTACTATGGCGGTCCCGCAAAGTTTTTAAACGGCGAAGATTATAAAAGTCCTACTTACAACCAAGCAATTACAAGTTACGAAGAAGTAGAAGGAATAAATGATAGAGGAATATCTGATATTTGGCGTAAAGATTTCTTAACACACTTAGACGAAAAATGGATTAAAGGTCTTAGTATGAAATCATACTTTCCTTGGATACCAGGAAGTTATATTGCATTTGATAGTTTGCAACTTCATTGTGCTAGTGATTTTAGGAAAGTTGGTATTACTCGTAAAATTGGTTTGAGTATTTTTACAACTCTATAATAACATCTGAAAAGTTAGGTCTAGGATATACTTCTTCAACTATAGTTGGAGGGAATGGAATCTTTTTATTTTTATCAACACGAGGATCGTAGTATTCATGATGTATGTTGCTATCTTTACCGTACCCTACACCCATAATAAATCTAAACTCCATTGCTCGATCGTCATTACTAATATTAAATATTTCTCCAGCTCTTTCTTTATTTTTACAAATATTTTGACACATGCCAGTTTGTATCCCTTTGTTGGCAAGAGCTAACATAACATATGCACTAAAAATTCCTATCTCGATATTTTCTGTTCTATCCTGATCACCATGCGGATCGTTTGTACGTTTTTTACCTACGCCTAGCCCGTCTAATTTTCCTCTGTCAGATTCTTTCTCGTATCTTCGTTCTAAGTCTCCTACCCATCTACTATTAAATCCTAACAACCAAGGAGCCAACACTTGTGGATTACCTCTATCTTCTTCAATAGTTACATGAGCATTTCGTTGGCATATAGTCATAATTTCTTTTGCTATAACAGGATTGTCATTCCTTAGCAGTCTAACCTGGTACGGAAATTGTAAATTTTTGCTAGGTATGTGTGAATATACTTCTTGCAAGGCTTGTTTAATTAACTCTTTACTAGGAACTTTTTCAGTATCCCATGCAAATGTAGTATGTCTCATTTCTATAAGTTGATGCCAATCCATATCAAATCCTTAATAATACTGTATTTACACCTATAAATACTTGACAACGTATTAAATTGGTGTTACAATAAGCTATGAATAATGAACTTAAATGGAGTAATTATGACTTCTCAAAAATCCCGTTTGACGACATTGTTAGTGTCGGACAAAGGACACTCTTATATAGAGACCTGTTTACTGTCAGTTGGTTGCTCGGAAGATTCTGTAACTACAAATGTTCCTACTGTTGGCCCTACGCCAGAAGTGACAGAAAAGATCACAGGCCAACTGAGCTATGCTTGCGAACAGTGGATGAAATCAAACGCCAAGCAAGAGATAACGGATTCAACAGTTTCCACTTCTCCTTGTCCGGCGGGGAGCCAACGTTCCATCCAGGTTATCTCGAAATATTAAAACACCTAGCCGACGATGTAGATAATACAAACTACACAAGTATACACATGACATCAAACTGTTCAAGAAACATGAAGTGGTTTGAAACTTATGTTGAATACGCAAAGCCCTTTCATAGAGCAAGTATTACAGCAAGTTTGCATACAGAACATGTAAACTCAAAAGAGAAGATGCAAGACTTTGCAGACAAGTTAATCTTCTGTCAGGAGAACGATGTACAAGTTACAATTAATCAAGTTATGGTTCCAGACTGGTTTGAAAGAGATTGGGAAAACGCCCTGTTCTTCCACGAGCAAGGAATCAACGTTACACTCAAACCTCAATCAGACCCTACTGCTTCTAAAATTGTTGACGGGTATAAAGAAGAAGATCTTAAGAAGTTATACAACGGAATGCCACAACGTGCATACACAGAAAACAAAAGGAAATGGGAAGGTAGACCTAAACCGTCATTCCAAGTACCTCAAGGAATAGGCAAACCAGATGCAAGTGTTCCTTGGCATATGCAAGTTGAACTAGAAGATTCTAAAGGTAATAAATGGTATATGGACCAAGCAGAACGCTTTAATGCCTTTAATTTCAACAATTTTGAAGGATGGCGGTGTAACGCCGGTTACAGCGGACTAATAATACGCGAGCCAGACGGTAGCATAAAAAGAAGCTATTCGTGCCATGATGCACCTCTTGGCAACATTGAAACAGGTTTCGAACTATTTAAGACACCTAAGACATGTATTACAAAGAGTTGTGTCAGTTCAGCAGATTCAAAAATACCTAAAAGGAAAGTAAATGACAAAGTTTAGTAATACATCTAAATTATTATCGATACATATAATTTGTCATTTAGCTTTAATACCTGCTATAATGTATGGGGAATTATGGATGTTCGTTGCTAGTTTTTTATGGTGGCAATGGATAGCCGCAACTGCAATTAGTTCAGGCTATCATAGATATTTTGCTCATAAGTCTTTTGAAGCACCTAAATGGTATCCTTGGTATGCTCAAATAATTGGTTTGTTTGCAAATCCAGGACCTGTAATGACATGGGCGGCAACACACAGAATGCACCATGCATATACAGACTCTGAGAAAGATCCTCATAGTCCTACTATAAAAGGTTTTTTAAAAGTATATACAAGCACATGGGGTAATAATATACAAATTGAAAGAAGAATGTTAAAAGGATTAAACACAAAAAGTATTAAATTCTTTTACAAAAACTATTTCCTACTAATTGGGTTAGTAGGATTAACAACATTAATAATAAATCCTATGCTTTTTCTATTTGGTTTTTGTATGCCAATAGTTTTAGCATTCCATGGCTACGGAATAGTTAATGTTGTACCACATACAAAAAGCGGCGAACCAAGAAATTCTTGGATGGCTAACATCTTAACAGGTGGAGAAGGATGGCACAAAAACCATCATGACGACAGTCGTAATTGGAGAATTGGCAAGCATTGGTATCAACTTGATCCTGGTGCTTGGTTTATAAAACTTATAAAGAGGTAAAAAATGTTTAAACCAATAGAATACAATCTAGATATGAGAGATCCAGATAATTGGCACGAAGTGTGTCGTAACCAACCTAAGGATATTATTGCATATATTCCGGATGCTAATTTGCATGAACAAGAATTACTTGACGGTGCAACTAGTATAGGAAAGTTATATAGTCCTAAAAAGGCAGGCTTTGATGTTTACTTTGAACACAAAGAATATCCTGGTATTTCAAGAGTTACAAACGAAAAGGACGAAGATGGAAAGTTTGTTGGATTGTTTCCTGAAAGTGAATTAGGTTGGCATAACAACGGAAATTGGCGTCACTGGAAACATGTTATTGAAAGTTGTATTGCTTTTTATTGTGTAAAACCAGGAGAACAAGTTGTAACAAGTTATTTGAATAGTCATCAAGCATATGTAGATTTACCAGATGATCTAAAATCTCAAGCAGACAAATTTGAATATTGGGCACAGTTTGATAAAGACAACAGCATCTACCAATTTGATGACGACAGTCTTAACAAAGGTATGGATGAACTACTTGCTATATTTGAAGGTAACTTAAAAAGCACAGGACGTAAAGGTAAACAAGAACTCAACCCTGTTAGAGGTAGTTGGAAACCATTGATTGTGCAACACCCGTTTAGAACAATTCCCGGCTGGTGGGATCAAGAGAACAGTCCTAAAGCAATATATACAGGACACTTTGGTGTCATGCGTAAACTACGCAATAAAGAAACTGGTGAAGAAATTACTCTTGAAGAAGCAAAGCCTTTGTTAAGTGCTTTACACAAACACTTATTCCAACCGAAATATATGTATCATCATCATTGGAAAACAGGTGATCTTATTATCAACGATCAGTTTATGAGTTACCATGCTCGTAATGCTGTTAAAGGTGATCGACTATTATATCGTATTGCATTTAATTACAAGTATCTAAAACAAGCATGAAGACACTGACTACACCTACACTTCCTAAGGACCTAGTAAAACTTTTCGAAGAAAGTTTATTAAATCCGTTAAACAGGTTGCCTGATAATTATAAGCCAGAAGATTTAAATAATCCTGATCATATATATTATAGCGTAACCTACGATGATGACGGAGATTGCATATGCGGAAGTGTAGCTAGAAAACGAGACTTTTATAATGGCGGAGTACGATTGCTTAGTAAATACTATATAAGCAACAAAATTAAACAAGTTGGATTAAGAGTAAACAAATACCATATAAAAGGAATGAGTACGTTTGCTGTCGAACAAGCAGATCAACAAATTGAACTTTGCCAACTAGAGTATGGAATTAGCAAATTTTTTATTAGTCGCGAATATAAAAATCCAAGAAGTATACGCAACCTGTGCAGAGGTATGGAACACAATAGTAAATACAAAGGTTGGACACTAGAAAAAGATCTGTGGCGCACAGCACCTTGTGATGGTGATGAGTGTTGGCAATATATAGTATGGTTAGGAGGAAATACATTAAATGACACAAAGACAGTTTATTAAAAAAATAAATGTAAAAGACATAAACGAAGATGTAATTAATGATTTACATAGTGGTGTTGTAAGTTTATATGTGATTGATGATGCTAACGAAGATACTGTAGAGTTATTCGGCAATTTATTAGATCAAGATATGTACGGTAGAAAGCGTGTAACTATAGGACACGATGATGAGCATGGCAAAAGATTAAATCATGCACACGATATGCTATGGCACCAGGACAGAGCATATAGCAAAGATTGTCATCCGTACGTAGGATTGTATTGTATTAGAGCCGACAAGGGCAGTAGTCCTACCTGGTTTGCAGACATGCAAGATGCTTACAATAAAAGTACAACCGAACTCCAAGATAAAGCGAGCAATCTAAGATGTATGAATACTATAACAAAATATATGAGTAAGGAAGAATATCCTTACGAATTTGATTCACCAGTACACGAACGTGCTTGGAGAATGAAGAATAGAGCCGAACACCCTTTAGTAAAAGAAGATAGCACAGGAAAATATTATTTCTTTAGTGAAGCATATACAGAAACAGATTTAGAAGAAGAACTGCAAACTGCTATGCAAAACACAAAATTTTACAAGCATGATTGGAAACCAAACCAATTGCTAGTGTATAATAATTTTAAAACAGTTCATAAAAGAGATAGCACTCCATCAGATGTAGTAAGACAACACATACGCTATGCACTTGTTTAGGAAACAAGATAATGGATTTTACATTTACAGCGTTAGACCTAAAGATTACTGATAAAGATAGAAAACTTATGCTTGATGAAGTGTTAAGTGTAAGTCCTTTAAACTGGCACTACAACGAGTTTAGGGGTTGTAAAATGTTACCTGTATATAATGCAGGAGGGTTGCTAGGCGGTCAAGATCCTAAAAAGACAAAAGACGGCGTTTTCAAATTTACTGATCCAACTAAGAACTGTGTCCATACACAAAGGATTTTGAAAACAAAAATTTTTCCTTGGATGATTCCAGAAGGTAGAGTAACAATATTAAAGACTCCTGCCGGACATGGACTAAACGTTCATTTAGATAGCACAGAAAAAGAAATAGGCTCGCGCCAACACAAATTTAGAATTGTATTAAATGGAAACATTGATAAACTTTATTTTATAGATAGCAATCACAATAATATCCATGTACCAGATTGTTATCACACATACATACTAGATGGATCTCATCCACATGCTTTATTACCTGGCAATGAAGAAAAAATTACGCTATGTATTGGAGCGCCTTGGACAGGTGAAAGTAATCCTGCATACAGTGATTTAATAAACCACAGTATTTTTAATATGAAAATTAGTCGTCCTAGCAAGTTGCTAGATGAATGGACTGATCCTTTTTGGAAGAAATAGTACTATTTAATGGTATCTTAGACGCAATATAAGCGTCATACAGCGGTGTTTAGACACTGCTGAGTACATACATACCAAGCTAAAATATAGTCTTAAATTAAGTTAACCCAAGCGCCGTTTTCGTAACCTTGGAATTTATTATCAGTTGTGTTATACAACATCATTCCGTTAGCGGCTGTCAATGCATCACGTTCTGTAGTCGTCATATTACCAAGTAACAATTCTTCAGTAAGTTTTGCATTACCTGTTACATGTAGGTTTGCATCAGGCTCTGAACTTACTGTTCCGTTAATACCTAATTTTCCTTCATTATGGAAACGTATTGTTTTTGTGTAGTCAATAGTTCCGTTTGGAGAAGGAAGTAATGTCCATTGTTGTTGTGAAATAGTTTCTGTTAATAATGCTGTAGAATCATCTGTACCTTGCTTACTTGTGAAAACACGTCTTGCTATTTCTGTTGTAGGAGTAAAAGCACTACTATCTGTGTTTGCTCTACCTATAGTGATTCTATGTGCTTCATCGTTCTTTTGAACGTTTAAATGGTTGTTATTAGCAACTAATGGACCTGTAGCTATAAATTGTATCTGAGTAGAAGATATTTCAATTCTATTGTTATCAGCAGAAGCAGATTCTCTTAAAACTAAAGTACCTTGTGTGTTCGTTACATCACGTGTGTTTGTTGAATTTGCAAATAAATCGCCATTAATAGCATCAACCATTACACTAGAATCAATAGCAAATAAACTACCGCTTACGTCACCTGTATGATATCCTGTTGTAGTACCTACTAGATTACCAGTCACGTCACCTACTACATCTCCTGTAACTGTGCCTGTAATATCACCAACAAATGCGTTTGCTGTAATTGTTCCTGACGCTGTAACACTATCTGTGTCTACTGTACCTGTAACTAACCCTGCATCTGAGTCTACAAGCACTCCTGAATCTTTAGCAAATACACTACCTGTAATATCTGTAGTAACGTATCTAGTTGCTTCCCATTTGCTGTTTGAAGAATTGTAACCTAATATATCTCCGTCTTGTACTGATACTATATTAGTATCTCCTAAGTCTTCAATAGTAACACCGCCGGCACTTACAACAACACCGCCTACAGTAGATCCATCACCAACGTATACTGTTTTAGTATCCGTAGTGAATATTAGTTCGCCTGCTTCTGGCGTTATAGCTAGACGTTCGCCGTCTGTTCCTCTTCTCAAACGTAGTGACATTCTTTGTCTCCTGATTCTTTATTATATGTATTTATGCCTTACCTGCATTTATTTAATTGTATTGTTCACGTACCAGTCTTCATTATCACAGCGTATATGACGCTGAAAACCTTGTTTTTCAAGTATATTTAATATATTTTGACGGTTTTGTTCGTTTTCAAATTCGACAGTCAAAGTGTTAATGTGTACTGACCAATCAAATGCATCTAGTATTAAAGACTCACTTCCTTCGCAATCTAAACTAATATAATCTATAATCGGAGGTGCCTTATATAATTTTATTAAGTCTGATAGTGTGATGCTATACACATTAGTATAAGCAAAATCTTCACCTGGGTCTTCAATAATACCTTCAATACCTGATCGTAAGTTCCATCCAAAAAATTGAGTTTGGTCTTCTAAAAATCTAAACGGTAGTATTTTACCTGACTCGTTGTACACACAGAGATCACTTATTATGCTATCTCTTGCACCACACAAGCTCTTTAGCGTACTAGGATTAGGATCAACGCAAACACCCTGCCATTTATAAAACTTTTCTAATATAAAAGTATTACTAGCAGTAACACCGTCGGATGCACCAATATCAATAAAGTATCCGTTTTGTTTATAACCTAATTGATCTAAAACAAAAAACTCTTGTCCACTTTCGGATATTCGTAAATTACTTCCTTCAGGTCCCATTACTTGCGTCTTTTTAGAAACCTTTTGGTTTCTTTCTGGATATCTTTTTTAACTCTTCGACTGTCGATACGGAAGTCTACACCCTTAATAGCATCACCATACTCTTCGAATAATTTTTCGATTTCTTTAGAGACATGGTTGCTATCCTTAGATATACTCCGTTTGGCTTTACAATCAATATCCCAAACTTTTCCGTTATTGAACTCTACGTGTATAGTGTTTATATATTCCATAGGAACACTGTGTACGTCAACATCTTTGAAAACTTCAGGCCACTGTCGTATTACGTCTGCAGGAAACTTTTTACGTTTCATTTACCGTCCCGACTTAATTACGGAAGAAAAAATTATACGTTTTCTTTTTTCTTCTTCTTGGTCGGTGAAAGCTCTTCAGCTTGTTCACGTAACCTTTTCGCTTCCTTAAACATTGAGTCAGCTTGTGATCTATAACTAGCCGCTAAATCTTCATCGGAGATCACTCCATCAGATGGTGCTTGAATACGTGCCGCATCAGCTTCTGCTAATACATTAGTATCTTTTGCTTTTGGCATTTCGTTAATAGTGCCTACAGTTTCAGTTGTACTTGCAGGATTGCCGCCATCATTCATAGCAAGATCTGCTACTGTAACACCTTTTTGTTCTGCTACTGCTGAGTTAATTTCAGAAAGTAAAATTGCAGTTTGATTGTTTGGTGTCATTTCGATTTGATCAGTTGGAACCTTTTGAAGTCTTCCAGTAGCATGAAATCTTGGTAACATGCGAGCTCCATCTTGTAATGAAGTTCTGTCCATTGCTTCAGCAAGTTCGTGTGCCTCTTGTCCTGCTGGAGATTCAATCAGCTTCATTAAACTATCATGATCTGCATCACTTAGACTTGCAGTGTCTACAACTAGTGCATGATTAGGGTTATTTGGTAGAACACGAAAAGCAACTGCAACTTTACGTTGGTTACTTTTTAAACGTCCTACATGTTTTATATTAGCCATTTTTCTTCTCTCCTTGGGCCTCTTGAGCCGCTTTAGCCTCTTCAGATTTTTTCTGAACAGTATCTAGAAAAGTTTCTAGTTTGTTATAAGTTTTACCAACTGCTTCTAGTTCATTTGCTTTGAACGCACCGCGTTGGCTTGCCACGTCAATAATTGATCTAATGACGCCTAAGTCCTGAATAGTTAGTTCTACAGGAACCTCTGGCTGTGCCGGTGCTTGTTGTGTACCCGCTACTTGAGGGGCTTTTGTTTCTTCAGTCATTCTTTTCCTCCGTTAACTGTGTATATTATTTACTTGTATTTTAAAAGTGGACACGCCAAAACGAAATATGACATTTCTTTAGGATCTTCAAATCCTACACGCATCTTAAAATTTAGGCTGGTTTCTTGGTTATTTCCTACACTAATAGTCTTTTTTATAAAAAATCTGTTTTTACAATGCTTAGTAATCCATTTTTCTAAACTAGATTCAATATTATATGTAAATGGCAGATCTATATATTCGAGATGCGGCGCTTCAAAATTCAGTTTGCGTATCTGAAAAAAATTATTCGGATTTAATGCTTTAGACATTTGCTTCATAGTGTGCAGTAGTTCCAAAAGGTGCCTGGATATCTTTTTTTCTATTACTATGTATTACGAATACAGTATCACAATAGTCTGGATCGCCCCAACTACTCCAAGGATAACCATCTGTAAACATGATAAACTTTTTAGGAATAATATCATTTTCTTTCATATATGTCCAGTTCACATCAAAATCAGTACCTCCTCCACCAATAGGCTGATACTCACTAATGTCATCACCGTTGTCTGAAGCAAAATCTTGTTCGCCATAAACACTTGTGTCAAAACACCAAATCTTAATGTTATATTCTTTAAATTCGTCACATATGCCTTTAACTTCACTTAAGAAATCTCTAGGCATATCGCCACCAATTGAACCACTCATATCAAATGCAATACAAAGATCAATTTGTTCATCAAAGTTCATACCTGGAAGTATAACTCCAGTATGCCATCCTTTACGTGAAGGACGAGCAAAAGTGTAATCATTTCTAATAGTTGACTGAATCTGTTGACGAATAAGCTCACGCCAGTTCATCTTAGGTTCAGTTAACTCAGTAATCATACGTTGAACTTCTTTAGGAAGATTACCTGCACCGGCCGCTTGTGCCGCCTGCATCATACCTTCTTTTACACTGTCTCTAATTTTCTTTAGTTCTTCTTTCGAATACTTTGGTGCCTTTACACTCTTATTGCCGTTATCATTATTTGTATCTTTCTTAGGATCATTTTCATTAGGTGCTCCGCCAGCATCACTATCATTTAGATCAAGATGTTCATCTAAAAGTTCACCTAATGCTTGAAGTTCTTCATTGTCATACTTTTCAAAAATATCTTCATATACTTCTTCTGAAGTCCAACCGTCATATTTAAAGTCTTGAAAACAGTCTACTAGTTTAGGCTTAGTACCAATATTATCTCTTACAAGTGTATTATTTACAATATAGTCTTGTGCAATATTACTAACCATAGGATCTAAGTCACGACCTTGCCAAGCCCTACGTTCTAAGTGATCAAATACACAATGTAAAATTTCGTGTGCAATTACAAATTCAATTTCTTTATTATCCATTGAATTAAAAAACTGTGTGTTAAAATATAAATTTTTACCGTCAACTGCGGCAGTTGGGCACCAGTCATCTGCACTCTTAATACGTAGACGTGTTGCCATATTACCAAAGAAAGGATGTCTTAAAAGTAGACCAATTCGTGCTACAATAATACGATCAAGTACATCAACACGCATTTCTTCCAGTTCGTCTGGAGTAATGTCTGGATTTGGTGACCAATGTTTTTTACCTGCTACTGCACTCATGTTTCTCTCCTTGCTATGTTATTAATTATACGATCATTAACGCTAAATGTCAACCAAGATTGGTAAAGAGTAGGAGACTTAACTCCTACTCTTTTTTGGTTAAGCCTTTTGTGCGGCAGTAATATACTTGCCAAAACGTTCATGAAATTCGTCAAAACACTTAACTTCGTCTGGATCGATAGGTAATGAATATTGTGTGAGGGCTAATTTAATACCCATTACAACCAATTCAGTGTCGAAGTTATCCATAGCAAAACGTAAAAAGTTATTAACTTTGTCGTCAAACTTTTTATCGTTTTTGTCGCAGGCTTCTTTAAGCTCGTAGCAAAGAGACACTGTTAAGGAATACATCGCACTGATTTCCTTATTGTTGAGCTCCTTAACCTTACCTGCAAGAATGTCGGTAGGGTTAGGCATCTGCCCAGCAACTTTACGGTGTGCCATAAACTTCACTCCAAGGCCTTCACCAACTGAACCACTAACTAGGTCAGTAGTTGTATTTTCGTCATCGTCATCCTCAAGTAATTCTGATACAAACGACCATGAACGAGGTGTTGCAAAAGAACGACTTGGTGACTTAGGATCGAAATCATATAAATCTTTTTTACTAAAAGTAAGGTAACCTACAACATCTTTATGGATGTTATTTGCTACAGCCCATTGAAACCAATCATCAAAGTCCACAGCCATTTCTAAGTGAACAAAACGGTTAGCCAACGGTGCTGGCATACGATACGTAACGCCTTTGTCAGCATCACGGTTACCTGCGGCTACAATAAGAACATTGTCTGGTAATTTATAAGTACCAACCTTACGGTTAAGAATAAGTTGGTATGCGGCCGCTTGTACTGCTGGTGCCGCTGAATTCATTTCGTCTAAAAACAAAATAATCCATTTATGTTTCTTTGCCATTTCGGCAGTAGGTAGTTCTTGTGGTGGTGCCCAAGACATACAGTTGTCATTTGCACTGTAATAAGGAATACCTTTAATGTCTGTAGGTTCCCAAAGTGATAGTCGAACATCAATTGTATGTGCATCCATAGATGCTCCAATTTGATGTACAATGTCTGATTTGCCAATACCTGGGGGACCCCATATAAAAATTGGACGTTGCTTTTTAAAAGCTCGTGTAATTGATTTTTTAGCCCCATTAGGTGTGACAGTACGTGTTGCGATGTTTTCCATATTAGCCTCTCTAGAAGTTGTAGTGTCTGTACTCATTTAATATATACATAATACTATCATTAGGTCCAGAAGTCAACCACTAATCTACCAAAATATTAATTCTCGTGTCTTTTGAGTGCTTTATTTAATCCATATTTTCGTAAATCACCACTAAAAAGGTGTAATTCCATAGCCTTTTTTTCATCAGTTACAATGATACTATAAGATGAAAGATAATACGGACAATTAATAAATTTATCTAAGAATATTATTACTTGGGTTGTTAACTTAAAGTCTTTTGGAAAGGGGACTTCGTAGGTTTGTAAGTCAAGATTTTCAGTTAAATGTATATAGCCGTCATCAGTTAATCTTAGACCGCCTTCATTTTTTTCTCTAGTGTTTTGCCACCATAGAGGAAGGTATTCTTTTAAGGTTGCTTCTGTAACTGCAATATTAGAATTTTTTAAGAAGACCTTGGTAAGTGTTTCTTTCCAGCTCATTCGACTGTAAGTTCACCAGTGGTCAGTTTGTATACAGCAAAATCTTCAGTATTGAATAACTCATTCATTTTGGTTGCTAGATTATGTGCATGCCCCGGGTTTGAAAAAGATACTTTTTTGTACTTAGGGCCAGGATAATTAGTGATCATGTTTAACGACTTTAAATTGAAAGGTTTTCCTTTAAAGAAAACTGCCCAGATGGCTTCTGCTTCTAGTACCTGTTCAGACTTGTAGGTCTTTTTATCAATGTGTTCTAATATCACTGTAGGTTTTGGTCTACTCATATGCGTGTCCTTTAATATAAACTACGCATATATTTATCTCTTTTTTAGGTTATGTGACCAGTTATTTCCAACTTCCGCCAGCGTCCATCTTTATTGTAACAGTCTCTTCGCCTTTAGGTGCGTTTTCTTTTACAAATTTTTCTAGTTCGCCTGTTGTTCTTGACATTACTTCACCTAGTGTTAGTGCTAGTTTACGTGCAGTAACAATATCTAATTTAATTTCTTTTTGCTGTGATGCATCAGCACCTTTAACTTGATTAATAAACTGTTGTATAGGTGTAGTATTAATTGGTTCTATTGGCATTACTTAACTCCGTTCTCATTTGTAGATCGTTTTTAAATGGACCTTTAAAAGGATATTTTTCAATAGTAACACTCTTAGGACAAAAACTTCTTACCCAACCTTTGTCAAATTTAATAATGTAATATCCTGCCGCATATACGCTTTTACTTTTAGAACTTTTTGTAAACAATGGTAACCTACGTTGTACATCGTACATTGTATTATACGGAATAGTGCTTGTAGGAAATCCATATAGTTCTTTACTTATATGAGAATCACTATCACTAATAGTACCAGCACTCCAAGTAATTTTACCTAGTGCAGTATTCAAATCTTTTTCGTTTTCATAAAATGTTGTTCCTGTACTACAGGTATACATGTACTTTTTATCTTCGTCATTGCGATGTAACGTACCAATTTTTACGCCATCGTCCTCCATGATCCAAAACTTATTTTTTAGTACTGATTTTGCCTTTATCATATTGTTGCCTCTTCCTGGTCGGGGTATTTTGCGTTTAAGGGCTCTGCAAATTGTGCCGCTTGATCTGCTACACGTTGCATATCCCATTTAGCACAGAACTTCATAAGACGCATACCGACCTGTTGTACGTCTTTCGGAGTCATGTGATCTTCTATAACATTATTAATAATGCCTCGAATGTCTTCAGGTTGTGCAGATAAGTCACATAGCACAACATTACGTTGATAGTCATCTAATACACGGTGTTCAACACCGTCATGATCTACCCAACGTTGTAGCATCATGTTATTCCAGTTATAGCCTTTACTGTCTTTGTCTGCAAATGCTTCTGTTAAGCCTACCTTGTTCTTAGTACCTTTTGTACGTACACCTGGATAAGCACTAAACACATTGTCACTTGTGTCGCCACGCATACACTTTTCAAATAGTTGCCATTGCGGATTCGGAGCAGGCTTAGCCTCTTTAGTTTTCTTATCAATAATAGGCTGACGTTTCTTATCATCAAAGTAACCTTCATGTGTAATAATTGTATTGCTAACACCATTATATTGTTTTACATTAGGAGCAATAAGTTGTGCAAAGTCGCCATCAGTACTAATAATAACATGATTATCATTAGGATGTGCCTGTACCCAACCTGCAATAAGATCATCTGCTTCTAGTTGCGGATGTTGCATCATTGTACAATTAGTCTTTGTACCAATGAAGTCCTTAAATTCATCAAATATTTCCCAAAACACTTTGTCTTCTTCTGCTTGTGCAGGAGTAAGTGCATCGCGAGCAACTTGTCTATTACGCTTGTAAGGTTCGTAAAAGTCTTTGCGCCAACTACGTCCTTCTAAACAGAACACAACATGTGTAGCGTCAAAGTCATTCCATGCCTTTTTAACACTATTAAGTGTGATATGTAACGCCATTCCTACTTTAGTATCAACGTCACCACGTACTACGTGCCGAGCTCTAAAGAAAGTATTTGCTGTATCTACTAGTATATAAGTTGCCATTAGCTTACCTTTGTGTAATTTATAGTGTTATTATAGCACCAGATCTGGCTGTTGTCAACCATTAAGATACTTCGCTTTTATCTTTATCAAGCGGTTTAACGTTTATATAACCCATATCTCTATTTTTATCAGCACCTTGATCATCTAAAACTTGCATTGCTATTGTTCTAAACCAAGCATCAACAATCTGTTCATTAGATTCACCAGAATAACCAGCATCAAGAAGTTGTTCAATAAACTCATTATTCCAATCGAGCTCAAAGAAACCGTTCTTAATGTTATTGGGATTTACCTGTGTATCTAACACACCAACCCATGCTTCACCTTTTTTAGTTGCTTCTTCTTTTTCTTTTGCAAGAATTGCTCTGCGTTGATCTTGTGAAGTTTCACCTTTAGTAATTTTAGGTTTTATTCCTATAGCCTTTTTAATTTTATCCCAGTTGCTCATAATAGTCCTTTCTCTCTCAACTGTTCGTCGAGTGGTTTGTTAATTTTAGCCTTCATTGCCTTTTCGTGTTGTGCATTTTTATACTCTCGTAAGTTATCAAGTTCCCCAGGCATTTCCGAATAAGCTAATGTGGAGTCTAGGGGTAAATCGCCATCCTTCTGCCATACACGCTTCGGCAACGTCTTTAACGTTGAGAACATATTCTTCACTGCGTCCGCCCAACGGCATAAGATATACTGGACATTCCACCCCGGCACTTCTGTAAGTGTCCACAGCCTTTTTAACTTCATCAAAGTCGCTTTGAGTAGCGACAACAAACTTAAGATACATGTCGCTATCAGTAACAGACTGATACTCACTAGCCACATCAGGCTTAATAGCAGTATCCCAAGGTTCTCCGCTAACGCTAAGTTTTGGGGAACAACTCCAAGTGACTTGGATTCTGTCCTGATCGTTGAGATAGTTAAAGAGATCTTCGTGTAAATGTTGTGTAGTATTTGTTTCAAAAGTAATATTCCTCAAGTCTTTCATACGTGGATGTTCGAATAATTCTACGTACAGTCGTTGCCACGCCAACAACGGTTCGCCACCTGTCATAATCAAATGAACGTCTTGACCATTATCTTGTACCCATTTACCATTAGGTGTAAGAGATAGTAAATGCTCAACTACTTCGTCAACAGTTGCTTGCTTATTAAACTTTTTAAATTCAGGATAGATACTTGCATAAGTATCGCAACCTGTATGTATAATAGGTAAGTCGTTAAACTCTTTTGTAGTTTCGTGTACACCAGCATCAAGCAATCCTTGTACTTCAGCATTACGAATAATACCTGCTTTTTGTTTTTCGTCACGCATAGGTTCATTTTGTAAACCAAAGTTCATACAACGAAAGTTGCAACCGAATGTACGTAGGAACACACTAGGAACTCCTACAAACTTGCCTTCGCCTTGTACACTATAAAATGCTTCTGAGTATCTAAGTTTCTGCATGTTACACACCTGCCGCAAATTGTTGTTGTAGTTTAATATTATCCATAAACTCTTTCTTTGTACCTGCGTCATCGGCAAACGCTCCGTGTAGTACTGTTGTCTGTGTTAAACTACTATGAGCACCAATACCTCTGTTTTCGCAACAACCGTGTGTTGCTTGAATGTAAACACCAACATTCTCACTGCCAGTTGCCTTCATAATTTCTCTAGCAATGTCATTGTTTAATTCTTCTTGTAGGGTGCCACGTCTCGCACACCACTGTGCTATACGTGTGTATTTCGACAGACCAATTAATGTGTCCGCGGCGATGATTCCAATATACGCAACACCCGTTACCGGTTGATGGTGATGTGAACAAACACTTTTAAGTTCACTACGTACAACCAACATACCTTTATACCCATCTTCTATGTGATTAGGAAATGCAGTTGCATTAGGCATTGGGTCGTAACGTCCAACCATCAATTCGTTAAAATACATTTTAGCAAGACGTCTACCAGTATCCTTACTGTTAGGATCAGTCTTTCTATCAATAACAAGTTTATCTAGCACTTGTTCAAATGCTACAGTTGCCTCGTCAATCAACTGTTGTTTGTCACCTTCTTCTAATACGTGACTAATATTATCGCCAGCCCAGTAGCGGTCACCTGCCGCTTCTAACTTTGCTCTAATTTGTTCGCTTTTATTCATTTACTTCTCCGATGTTAAGGCAGTGGATTGCCTGTAATTGTTTATATTATACACTTTATTTAGGTCTATGTCAAGCATTTTTTACATAATTTAGATAATCAGTAGCAATTAATTTATGTATTTCAGTAGTATAATGCTCACCATCAGACCTATATTTGTCCGTTTCTATGTTAATTTTATGCTTATCTAACAAATAAGCCTCTGCACTCGATTTTGAAAATGTAGTATTTGTAAAATCACCATAAAGATTTTTGTGTTCTGGAATAAACACTCTATTGTTTATAGACCAAACATACATAGGTATGTTACGTTTTGTGCAGATAAAGTCCATAAGCAAGTAATCTGCACACCATTCTCGATACTGTAGATGTGTAACTGATTCATGCCATAGTTTAGTATATTGATATTTTTCTTTAAAAGGACCCCAATCGTGTGTCATTCCTTTTCTTTCAGAATATTCAAATCCTTTAAATTGTTCAAAGTTTTCCGGACGACATTGTTCGATTAATTCTGCATGTTCTTCAGTAACTAATTCATCAGTCCATCTATCAATGTGTTCAGGATCATCTGTAGCCACTGGTTGTTTAGGTCCTCGACTAAAATGATTTGCTTTTATACCGTCACCGACATCAAGATTACGACTACAAGCAATTAAGTATCTATTCCAATACGTTGCTTGTATAAAAACTTCGTCAATGTCGTCATAATAATCCAACATAGCTTTAAGCCAAGTTGGATATTTTTTATTACATCCTCCAGGAATGCTGTAGATAGCCACAGGTTTATTATTATGGTCGGAATATAATTCTGCATAATTATTATCCTTCCAAAATTGTACTTCGCCGTTAACTTCGGCGTAACCGTGACTGTGGCTATCTCCTAAGAATAGTGATCTAGTCATTAAAATATTTGTTCAACATTTCAAGACGATCGTCCGCAGTAGCCATAGCATCCAGTTCTTTTTGAATAGTTTCAATAATATCTGAATGTTCGCCAATGCCAACAACCTTTTCCATATACACATTAATATTAGTTTTGTGCAATAGTACTTCTGCTTCGGCATGTTTTCTTGCCGCTTCAATCATTTGCTGTTTCAACATAAGTTCCTTTCTTGTAGTTTCCCTTGCTAGGTATTACGTGACGCACTCCTCCTTGTGGCTCTTCCATATCACCCTTGCGCCGAGGTATGAGATGAACATGTGGATACATAACAGTTTGTCCTGCCGCTTCTCCTACATTCTGTCCAATGTTAAACGCATCACAATATCCACGTTCAACCCAATCGTAGCCCCATTTATATGCGGCTTCGAAACACTTTGTCATAGACTGCCAGTTTTCTTCTTTAGGTACAAATAGTACATGTCCTTCTGTAACTGGATAGCCATCTTTGTAAACTGTAAATTCTTTTGTATCAATTAATATTTCAGTCCACGGTTTCATAAAACTCTTCCTCTACATAACGCTTTAATTCGTGATCGCCTATATTATCAGGCACTCTTTTTTTGTAAAATAGTTCATAGCTATCACTTCCATACTTACCAATTCCGTACAGTTGTGTAGCATCTTCTCCGTCCCAATCTTTAAACTGTTCACTCATACGATACAATCTTTCTGATCGAACGTGTTTCATACCTAAAGGAGCAATTACTTCTTCAATTTCTCTACGTCCTGCGTGTACAAAACTATCGTGTGTACTCCACTTGCTAAAGAATGTAGGTAGTACTGCTTTAACTTGTTTACGGTTTGTACAATTCAAACAAATAACACCAACCATATGTTGCCATACATTTGCTACTTGTTGTTGTACCATTAAATCATCACGCATATTCAGCAACATTTTCCCAAGGATAAACAAGCCAAACATCTTCTTCTGCTTTGTTAATTTCGTGACATGTATAGCTAATAGGCACAAGTACTTCACTGGCCATGTTATCTGTAAGTGTAGCAAACTTTACATTATTGCCCCATACACGATGCCAATGAGGATCTGTAGGCAAACACCCTGCCTCCCAGTCTTGCATAATCCAATTGAATGTAGCACCTGTATCGTTGATGTCATCTACAATAAGAATGTTCTTTTTATTATTACCTGCATCACTATGCGGATATCCAAATGCATCTTCGGCCATCCAACAGTTGCTTTCGCTTTCTCTATTGTCGTCACGTAGGCTAACTTTAAGTGCTTCACAACGAATGCCTGTCATGTTGCTGATAATAGTAGCGGGTACATTGCCGCCGCGTGTAATTCCTACAATGTAATCAGGACGCCAATTTTCTTTGTACATTTGATTTGTAATACTAACGCACATACGTTCTACATCAGTCCAACTGTAAAAATGTTTTTTAATCATTGATTTAAGTAATCCTCGTTATTAATCCATTTACCATCTTTAACAAAGCCCCAACTTTGTGCTTTTTTACCCATAAAGAACAAACTTGTACACGGAATTTCATTTCCATTTTTGTCCTTTGCAAGTTCTAACCAATGCAAATCTCTTGCACTTCTAAATCTAATATGGCCTGGACCACGCCAAAATTTACCTTCTGGAGTATGTTCCCAATAGCCTCCAGCTAAAATTACTGCACCCCAACTCCATGGATGATCATGTAGTATAGGCTCGTCACTTACTAATACTTTGTGTAGTGTAATATTAAAAGGAAAGTTCTTTCGTTCTTTTAAAAATATGTAATAACGAATAAGGTATGGAACCTTTCCGTCTCTGTCTGTAATTACTCTACGTCTTCCGAGTTTGTCCATTAGTTTAGAAAGGAATTTTATCATCGAAGCCTCTTTCTTTTTGTTTGCCTTTGTAATCTTGTAAGGTCATATCGTACAGTGTTTTAAAGTTACGCCATACTTTTTCTAATGCAGGATATTCAGTACACATATCTTCTATTTCAGATATATCAATTATATTAATGTTATCAACATCAAATGTTATATTGCTGTCGGCAATAGGTGCATCAAGTGTAATAGTAGTAGGTGACACTGTACCGAAATCATATGTATCATATGTACTACTCCAAGTGCTATTTCCGCTTACAGTTGCACCTTCAATTGAAAAAGTATAAGTGTCATCATTATCATTCATCTGCAATAACCCTGTAAAGTTCTTTACCACTAAAAAATTCTTTATGTAGCTTATTAATTTGTTTACTAATGCTTGGTATAAAGTCTTCGTAGTTTTCCATGTACTCAACAATTTGTGCAACTACTTTATCTCTATTATGTAAGTAAGCATCATAGTCTTCAGTCCACTCACTTGGATACTTAAACTCAGGCAATGCCATCTCACTATAACTAAGTCTATCAGGAACCATAGGAATAGTATCTACTAGTGCGCCTTCATACCAACTAATACCAAGTGTTTCTTGTAGGTTAGCACTAAACACAAGTTTAGCTTCTCCTAATAGATTATGGTATTCGTTTTTAGTTAGTTGTTGTTCTTGACATACTACAAAATCATATTGCGGTAATTGTGTTTTTAGATCTCTAAAAATTTCAATTTGTTTCTCAGGAGCAACACGATGCGGAAATAAAATTAAATCTCTTTTCTCCATGTTTTTGTAACTATCTAAACTGTTCTTTAAATACTCCATAGGCCAACCAACTCGATGTGTTTTAGAACTGTCAATCTCTAAACTTTTAGCAAACAGTTTAATATGAAACTCGCTTGCAAAAAAGTTATCATCATAACATTCGTACATTGATTGTTCAGCATGTCTTACCCAAGGTTTGTCTCCTATAAGCCTGCCTAGAAAATCTTGTGGATCATAACTACCTGCATGCCAGAGACCACCAATAGCAATGTCAACACCAAGTAGTTCTGACATGTAGCGTAGTTGTATAACTGTAGGATTCCAGGCATCGGTATAGAGAAAATAGTCACCATCTTTAACAGTTCCATTACAAAACATTTCTCCAATAGTTTCTAATTGTTTACTTTTGTAGACGTTTGTTCCTCCAAAGTTAAGAAATGCACCAGGCGTTGTAGCCTGAGGCGTCTCTCCTCCACTAATAACATTTACGTCTTCGTTTGTAGCTCGTTGAAGTTGCTTTGGAAGATACTCTTTCCATTGCTTAGTATAACGTGTGTCTACTGCTTCAATATCTACAATATGAATAGTCATTAGTTCCTCCGGTTAAATCGTCCACCAGGTTTACGTTCACGAGGCTTAGGTGGTTTGCCATATTTTAAATAGTTCTGGTAAGCTCTCCATTCGTAGCTTTTACTGTTGTATAAGTTCTTTTCATCAAACTTAAATCCGCTTTCGAAACCTAAGTTCCATGCAGTTGCACAAAACTCTTTAAAAGTATCGATATCATTAAAAATCGTATTATATACTTCACGATCAAAATTTGCCATTTTTTCTATTCCTTTTAACAGCATTTAGAGGGTAGTTGGATATTTTATGTTACAGCCGTTTTCGCCGTCTTCGGCAACTTCAATTTCAACAAACCGGCCTGGATATTTGTTGTTAATCTTTTCATACAATTCATCTGCAATCATCTCACAGCTTTTGTAATCTAAAAGGAGCACGTCAGAGTCGGTTGAGCTCTGTTCTTCACTTCCTTGATTATTGTTTCCTGAATTGGCTCCTGAGTAGAGTCTTTCGAGCCATCTTTTGAACTGGATGAATTCGATATCTCTATCGTCGTGGAACACTTGGATTTGCACCCTGAAATGGAAAATATGACGATGAGGATAACCAAGAAACGAAACATCATCCCAGTCTCCAGTTGCTAATTTCGGATCTTCGAGCGCCGCCGGGTATTTGTGTATACCCTCTTTTTTGAATGTAACCCATATAGATCTATTTACCTTATTCTCCATATAGAGTTTTTTATCTTCTTCTTTCATCATACGTACCATACCTTCATAATATCTTTCTTGTTGTAGCATTAGTATACACTCACTTTATCACTTTGTCAAGGCCATATTTTGTCCAATCAGTGAATTTTTCTCTATCCATTAAATCGTGCAAACTATGACACCAAACGCCAGGGTTAGTTGCCTTAAAGTCTTTATCGTCAATCTTCAACATAGTGTTGTAGTTCCACAGTTTTGCATAAGGCAAAGGAATGCGTAGTTGTGGGATAAAATTTTCATATTCAGTAAGACCGCTATCGAGAAATTCTTCTGAGTAACTAATTGGAATATCTAAACTACAAAGTTTTCCTGCGGCTAAGAACGCTTTGATCATTCTTTCCCAACTAGTCCATTCTTGTTCGTTTAATGGTTCAAACGAATGATTAGCACCAAAGAAGATGTGTTCACATTGTTCATCGTCATAATGCTTTTGTATAACATCACATGGATGTGTACCTGTAATAAATAGAGTCTTTAAACCATAAGCAGGAGTTTTTTCAACTTCTACACCTGTAAAAAACATAACCTGTTCTTTTATACCATTTTCGTAATTTCTTTTCATCTCAATTTTGCCTGTACTAGTTGTGCATTTAATCTATAAATTTCATCTTTTAAATATAATTTCATAGTTTTCATTCTTCGAACTTGTTCATCAATTGTAACATTATTATAACGCATTTGTATCTCATTGTCAAGAGCTTTATGTTTCCGTTCTAATTCGGACAACCTCGCTTTGATTTTATCTTGATCGTTATCATAATTGCTCATCCTCTAGTTCCTCCAACTTAGTTTCGTCTAGTGTATCTTCTTCAACAACAGTATCGTCAACTTCAAATAGTGCATCAAAGAACGTACTAGAGTTAACTGTCTTTTTACCGACAGCACCTCGTGTACCTGGAATAGCCATCCAAAACTTTGAATGTTTATCTATAAGTTCTAACGACTTTTCTTTACTTCCAGTTGCAAATATTTCTTCCACAACATCTCTAAATAAAACCCTGTCAAATTGCTCTTGTACAAGCATTTTCGGAATGACTCCATTGTCGTATTGTCTGTTTGCTTCTTGAACTGCATTAATGTGGCTCCATACATTATGACCCATTTGGATCGCATACGAAAAACTATCCCACGATGTTTTTCCTTCTTTACCTATTTTATTTAGGTCACCCGGTTTATAGATACAAATATCTTTTACAAGCATTCCGTCTGTTACAGGCGAGTCTTCAAAGTTTTTAAAGATACCATCTTGTAGTACTGCATCTTTAAATGTGCGTGTGTCAATTGCATACTTCTTATCGTCAACACTAGGCACCATTCGATAAGTCCACTTGCCTCTATCAGGTGTTTCGTTTTGAATGTATACTTGTCCGTTTGCAGTTGCTAAGAAAGGACTAGCACAATCAAATGTAATCATAAAGTTTGGATTATAGTTCTTACGTACTGCACGTTGTATATCAGTTAGTAGTGTAGCCCACTCTAGTTTACTTGTGCCTAAGAAGTGCATTACATCGTGTACACCTTGTTGTAGTAGGTTATCATAATACAATGTAACTATGCGTTTAAGAACCAAATGCACATCGCACATGTTCTGTCCACCCATACTCCAACCATTAAAGTGTCTATCAGGATATTTAACTGGATCGCAGTAGTCTTTCATTTGCTCGTACCAGTCATCAGCGTCTGTGTGATTCTCGCCTTGCAAAACATTTAACAACTTACAAGCACCTGTTCTGTGTTTCATCCAATAGTCGTTGTTAATGCGTGTTGCCTTAACTGCTTCTGCATATGTACTAATGCCTGTTGCTTTTGCACCTTCAGGGGAACGTGCAACCCAGGCTGGAATATCAAGTATCATTCCATAGTCCATATAAGCGTCCATCCAACGAAGAACACCATCTCTTTTCTTTTGTGCTTTAGGACAATTAGGATCTTTCCAATCGCCTTCCCAAACACCTTTACCAATCTGGAAACCACCTGAGTCACCTAGTAACCAAGTGTTTTCTCTATCTCTATTACGCACCATATCTTCTTTAGGTACAATTTTATTTGTATCTAAGTCAGCATGTCCTGCAGAGTAAAGACTCCATTTATAAGTAAACGCACCTTCGTTTTTATTAAGATAGTTTAAACTTTCAACACCATTTACAAAGTTGCTTGGAATACGTGCTTTGTCTACATATTCATCAAAACGTTGTTTACCTACATACGTAGCATAAAAGCCACTAAGTGCAGGCAAAAAATGTGCATAGTCGTTTTGTGTTGCAGTTAAATCTTTATTCATCTTTTTTCCATATCCATGTGTCACCGTAGCAACTCATATTCTGTTCAATATTATTATCTTTTCTAAAAGTTGTTACAGCTTCTTTTACTTGCATAGTATTCCAATCGTGACCTGCAAATAATCCGCCTGGCTTAACTTTACTGTACCAGGTATTTAGATCATCCAAGGCTTGCTCATATGCCAAATACGAATCCAAAAAGATAAAGTCTAAACTGTTATCATCAAATGTCATTACAGCATCTTTACTATCTTGTTCAAGTATTACACCTCTATCTGTTTCACCGCTCCATTTAAAGTTATGGTATGCTTGAAACTTAACAAGATCAATATCTTTTTCTTGAACTTCCATTGGACCTATACCTAAATAATCAGTATAAGGTTTCCAGTTATCAATTCCGTAGAGTTTCGAAACATTAGGACAGTTTTGTAGGATAGTACAGAAACTTTCTGCTCTAAACAATCCTACTTCTGCCCCAACAATATCTTTACCTTGTAATCCAATACAATGTATAATAAACTGTATGTCTGAACGATAATCTACAAAATCGTAGTTCATATATTATTTGCTCTGTGCTGGCAGAATATAATCATACTTGACCATACCACTGTCTACTGTAATTTGCATTGCACCCTGATCACTGATACTCATTGTTTTATCACCGTCAAGACCTAAGATTGCTTGTACTTGTGCTACTGGCCAACTCCAAGTATGTCCTAGTGTACCTTCTATTCCTGCTTGGAATACAAACTCACCTGCGTGTGTACTTACATCACCAAAACCGAAAACTAAGTTTCCGTCTTTAGTTTTAACATTAAATGTAGGTTCTTCTGTGTGTGCAAGTGCTTGTAACTTCATTCTTCCAATACTTGCTATACTTGGTTCAAATGTAACGTTCCAGCTTGCACCTTTAAATTTAACAGTCTTAAGTTTCTCGTCAATAATTGCTTTATTCATAAAGCGATAATCGTTTTCAAAGTCACCTGCTGTATTTTCAAAGTGAATGTGTGTAGGAATTATTTCTCCGTTACGATCTGCTTTCACTACATCAATCTTAGCATCTTTCTGATACTCTGGATTCTTTAAATGTAATGCTAACTTATCTAAGTTAGGCATACCGAATGTTCCTTCAAACTCTGCAACTGGTGTTTTTGTTTCTGCACTTAAAATAACACTACGGTCTTCTGCCATACTGTCAATTGCTGTGCTTTCGTCGTTGCTTACTTTTACTAAGTTCAAAAATCCTAGTGCGTGTGTATGTGCAACGATGTCTTGTAAGATGTCTTTCATGTGGGTTCTCCTATTTCAAGTTTTATTATATTATCTTTTGTGTAAGAAGTCAAGTACTTTTCTACAGAGTATTTAGGTTTAAAGCCCAAATGCTTCATCCGATCTGTATTTGCACAAGTCCAATTACGTTCGTTTGGGGTATTTAGAAGTACAGGAAGATCCGGAGCGAAGTCTGAAACTTTAACAGGGTTTCCTGTTCCAATATCTAAAATTCCTGTATATTTGCCATTGTTAACCAATAGCATTATTGCATCACACAAGTCTTCAATATGTATAAAGTCTCTGTAATGATTTGTAGTATATTCTAGTTCACCGTCAATTAGTTTTTGTAAGAACATTCCTTTGCGAGGGTTACTTGAATATACAGTGTGGAAACGCATACCTAATGTATTATGGTATCGTGACGCGGCTTCTTCCATACAATACTTAGATGCCGCATAAGGGTTCAAATCGGGCTCGTAGGCGCTACTAGAGCTTGCATACATTATCCTTGTGTCCGGGTAACGTTCAAGTAAGCGTTTAGTTACTTCGACGTTATTACGCCAGTATCCTGCAGGATCCTCTATACTTTGACGCACTCCGCTTTTACCTGCTAGGTGTATAATAAGATCAAAGTTTTCTCTAAGTTCACAGTCAAATAAATCCTGTCCGTCTTGTAAATCAAATCCAACAACACTATGTTCTTTTTTAAGTCTTTTTAATAATTGACTTCCAATAAAACCTCTATGTCCTGTTAACATTATATGCATTTTAATTTACTCCATGTATCTTTCCATCCATTTACTCCAATAGCAAATCCTAAATCATTATCGATTATAACTTTCTTTAAAGGATAGTCATTACCCATAATATCCATTCTATCTCCGTAAAAATATAATACATCATTAGGATCAAAGTCGTAAATGATTTGGCTTTTATCTGCACCTTTAGGTGAAATATCAATACCTGTTTCACCGCCTGGTCTTGCAATTAGATCAGGAAATTCGTTATTAAACAAATCAGCAATAATATTTCTTTCGCCAATCTGTGTGTCATGTTTCACATAAAGTTTTCGCTCGCCCATTGTAGCATTGCGACCAACAACACTAAAGTTAACCATGCCAGGGCGTTCTTCAATGTGTAGTCCTGTACGTAACGGAAAACTACTTTCTTCTAGTTTATCTTCTAACCAAGCCTTAACATGTATTGGAATTCTCCAATTATCAGATCTAATATGTGTTTCACCTTGCCAAACATCACTACCTGAACAGTTATAAACACGTTTAGCTAGGCTATATATTTCTTCACCTATCTGTTCTATAGTTTTTTCTTTATCGCTACCTGTTACAAGATACACATCGTTTTCAGCACAAAAATTACCAAAGAATATAGCAAAGTCTCCGTCAATTTCTTGACGACTAGGTGTAAGTGTTCCGTCCACATCAAATATAAATTTATTCACAAACTCTTCTCCGTAAATCACTTGTACTAAAACGATGGTCTCGTTTGTTAAAGTGTAAATCAATATCACGTTTACGACAAATGTCTTTGCCTGTAAAATCTTTGTCTCGATATTCTTCTCCTAGTATGCGTACATCAATTGGGTACATACTAAGAATGTCTTCTAAATCTTTTTCAGTACCATACGGAATAATTTCATCTACATACTCAACACCTTTTAGTTGAGTGTAGCGTTCAACTACAGTTTGCACTGGTGCATTCTTGTCTTTTCTATCTATGCTAGGATCAACTTGTAATCCACATATAAGATATTCACATTGTTCTTTTGCTTCACGCAACATAATCAAATGTCCTGCGTGTAACAAATCAAATGTACTACAGGTAAATCCTACTTTCATATATCAACCTCGTTTATTTGTATACAAACTGCTTGACTGGATAGGTTAAAGTATCCGCTTCCTTTACCAACTTGTTCACTAAGCATGTCTCGCATACGGAAACATTCTTCCATTGTTCCTGGTAAGTCAACAACCGTACTAAAAGATACTCCTGCTTCTATCCATATATACACTAAGTACCACATAGTTATTCTCCAAACTCAAATAGACTTCCAAATGTAGTGTGTTGTTTTGTATCTTCTAGTGGATAGTTAAGCACACCAATTAGGTTATCTAGTTTGTTATCAATAATAGTTTCTGCCATTGCCGCATCATCGAATGGAAGTTCTTTGAACCAATCTGGAATACGCAATTCATCTGTAGGATATGCAACACTAGTATAACCTAACGGATTTTGTTTTAATTTACAAACAATAACTTTCATACCGTCAACAACTTCTTGCGAGTACTTGTCACCGTTCATACGTTTAAGTGTGTTCCAGTTAATACTTGCTCTAACGTGTCCTGGCATATTTGCTTTGCCTTGCTTTTCTTCAAGACGCTGATAGTGTCCAACTTTGTTTGCACGTTTCGGACTACCTTTCTCCCAACCCGGACGTTCACTAAACTCTTTACGGAATGTTGTAATACGTTCAAGTACATCTTCTTGCGGAACGTCAGTAAGTACCATCTCAAGTAATTCTTTTAAGAAGTCTTGCATAAACACCGGAGTGTCTGACCTACGCAAGTCTAAGCCCATTGCTTTTATCTTACCATTGCTATCAATATCAGTTCTAAATCCTTCATTATCAATTACTAGTGCCGCATAACGCTTCTTAGTAATATATAAACCTGACTGTGCTACAATCTCTCTACCTGCCGCAATAACATCTGATCTGCTCTTTGGACAATGAAATGCTTGTGCCATAAACTTTGGAAATGTTTCATTAGCCGCTTCGCATACTTGATCATACAGTGTAATTACATTTTCTTTAGTCCAAGGTAACTTTCCTGAATCAATTTGTTCTTTAAGTACAGGATATGCACTAAAGTAACAAGAGTCAGTATCACCATATATCATTGCTTCGCCAACATGATCATACGTACCTGTAATAACCTTGTTTACTTCTGCACTCATATGCTTAACAATAGTACGTCCTGTTAGCGTTGTAGACTGACCGATACGTTTATCAAAGAATCTACAGCCTGGATTAAGAATAGCACCGTATAAACTGTTCAAGTTAATCTTCTTAACTAGCTGTCTTTTATCCCAGTATTCAATCTCTGCTTCGTTGCCTGCGTCTTTAGCTTTCTTTAACATCTTCTGCATGTCTTTACGCTCTGCATACCAACGTTTTAGTAGTCCAGGAATAACACCTTCAAATTCTGTTGTAAAGATTGTACCGTTTGAACTAAGCATCCAAGGTTGATTACCATCAAAAATTAGTTTGTAAATCTCAGCACCACTTAGTGTATCTGTTTGGCCATTTTCCCAATCCACAGTTAGTGCAATATCACGCTTTTGCTCCATGACTGCTTCATATTCTTCTGTGCTAAAACGTCCTTCCCAGCTACCTGCAAATGACTTCTTCTTAAGAGTCATGTCTTCTTGTACACGCCCTTCACTTATGTCCGGACGAATTTGTCCTACAACAGTTTCAGGAGCCATATTCAACGCACGAATCACACTAGGATATAGTGAATTCAAATCCATCGAACCTACCCATTTGTGCAAGCCTTTTTTCGGAAATGCTACATATGCACCTGCCGCTTGTGTGTTTTCATCATCACGCTTCTTACGATTAGGAACTTGTAGTCCTCTGTGATGTGCTTCGTTAACAATGCCTTGTTCTGTAACTGCAACTGCACCCATAGTGGTCTGTAGGAGAACTGTGTTCTCGTGTGCAACAGTATTACTAAGATCAATAAACCTTAGTTTTTTGTCCAGCTTGTCCAGTAGTGCGGTATCTTGTATGTTGTATTCGATGAATTTTCTAAAGTCATTGTTGTACAACTGATCCAAAGTGCCTTCATAAGGGACTTTGTTCTCTCCAACTTCGATTTCGCCAATGGCATCAAGTCTATATGTGTGTCGTTCTTCATAAGTGTATTTACGATATAATTCTAAACTATCTAAATGCACTCTGCCTATTAGGTCAAAGGTTACAGCTGATTTGCCATACTTCTCATATTCACGTTTCTTAGGAAGTTGTCCCCACAAACAAAAACGTCTTGTGTCATCTTTGCTTAGTACACGACTTGTTCTGTTTACAGTGTACGGAATATCATAACCTTCACTGTTCCAACCTGACAAAATGTCAGCATCTTCAATCAGCGTTAAGAAAGTGTCAATCATTTCGCTTTCTTTTTCAAACAGCATTACATTGTCAATGCCTTCTAGTTCTACTTTTGCTTGCTCCATTGTAAGTGTTTTAGGAGGTACAGCCAAACATACCATTGTTTCCATCCACTGTAAATATACAGAGATAGAAGTAATTGGCATAAAAGGATCAGCAGGATCAGCAAAGCCTCGCTCTGGATCAAAGTCTGTCTCAATATCAAAAAATGCAATGTTTAGTTTAGGAGCATCTTGGTTAAGATAGTTTTCACTTAGACATTGGAAAATAGGATTAACATCACTTTCAAACAAAGTCTTGTCACGGTTAATTGCAACTTCTTTGCGAAAGTCTTTGGTGTTCTTACATACAATACGTGTTAGTGGATCTCCGTAAACGCTTTTGTATTTGCCTCTAGGGTCTTTATAATAGAATGTATATTTTGCATTATATTCGTGATAATGTCTTTTTCCGTCTTTGCGTTCAACAACTCTGATGATATCAGAATCGCGATCAAATAGTGCGTCTACGTAACTCATGTTTCTCCTTCGTTGCTTGTGGCCAACTTAACCTTCTTCATGCCTGCTTTTAAGCGTCTGGCGATTTGTATATAATATCATTTATGTTTCCAGCCAACACATGCCTCTTAGATGTGGTAGGATACACTTTATGATCCAGGAAACTTGGAAAAAATACAATCATTCCTGGATATGCTTGTAAATGATATTCTTCTACTGATTTATAATTGCCATACTTTGGTATAGCTTTTTTTACAAATGTCAATGGACTTCCGTCCGGCTCACAATCTAAATAATAAACAAAACTTGTTCTACTAATTGATCCATGATTGTGTTCATCGGCCCTGTCACCTTTTTCGTATTCTGAATACCATACTTCGGCATCCAACTCAAAATCTCTTTCTTGTTTTATTAAGCCTGGAACATCTAGTTCGTTACGAGGATGTGAAACATTTATGTTGTGCCAATCTAAAATGTCCATCATTAATTCTTCTAATATATCATGATGATCTAAATGTGCTTTCCAACTTGTTCTCCAACCTGTTAGATTGCTTGGCTCGTAGTGAGGATTGTCTTTTCTAAACTTTTTAAAATAGTCAATTATTGTTTTATCATCTCCTAAAGAGCGACCTAAATGACCATGCTGTACTTTACACGGATAATCAATATGCAATGTTGAAACTGCATGTTGTTTTCTTAAATACTGTTCTTCTAAAGTTTTAACCATAAAACAATCCTACTACATATATAACAGTTAGTCCGGCATTAAGAACAACAAGACTTTGTTCTTTCCATAAAATTCCTATTAGTACCCAAAGTCCATTACTTGCAATAAATGCATAAATGTACCATGGGTATATATTAAATGCCGCCATTGTAGCCGCAACTAATAGACATGCTGTACTAAACCATGCTAGTGGTTGATAGGGTTTTACCACCATAGTGCCGCAACCCCATATCCAAATACATTAATAACAGCAAAATATCCTGTTAATAACATTACCCATGCCGCGCCTCTGCGTACAGCCGCGTAGCATTGGGTTACCGATCCTACAAAGAAGAACGGATATATAATTAGCATGTTCGGATCTCTAGCATTAAATGCCAAAGTCAAACTTGCCATAACTGTAAATACGAAACTTATTAATTCGAATCCAAAAGCAACCTTATCACTTTTGTAACTATTGATCCAAAAATCTTTTATTTTTTGCACTACACTTTATCCTTACCAACAGTAACAACTAATGTTTCTAAGTCGTCAAACTCGTCAGCAACACGCTCCCAATCAGCTTTTTGTGCAATTTTAATTGCCTTGTTAATAAGACTAGGCTTAATGTCTAGTTCTTCTGCTACTGCTTTTACAGTATCTTTAAGACCTGCTTGTAGATCTTCTACTTCTTGAAGTACCGTAACACCTTCGTTAACTAGTCTTTCAAGTTTTGCTTTTTCATCAGCACCGTATGTTCGTTCACTCATGATATCTCCTTATTATTAAGTTAATTATACACTATTTTTTTAACAATGTCAACTGTTTATTTAGATTTATAGTAACAACTTGCATTGAATCCAGAGTGTACATTCACGTTTTCCTGGGTTCTGCCTCTTCTAAAGTGTTCATTACGTGGATTAATGTATATTCCGTATTCTTCTTCAACAATTTTTGTAAGATTAGTTGCATTTTGATGCATATGTGGTCTTGCATTTTTTGGACCAGTGATATGATTCTTACCTTTGTATCCTTTTTCGCTAAACTTTTCTAATGATTTGTTTCCTAGGATTGTTTTGTCAATACTTGCCTGTACACGTGGTCCTATAACAGGATCATTAAACAAATCTACACCATTAGCTCTAGCAATAATCATATAACCTAATACTGCATCTACACCAAGTGTATGGTACCAATAGTCTCTATTACCGCGCCAACTGTTATTTTCAATCCAACCGTCTTTACGGAAATGTTTTTTGATAATTTTCTTACGATATTTAATTTCTTTAGCAAACAATCGAGAATCTCTAGTCCATCGTGCATAAGCTAAGTTTCCAATACCTCCATTTGATCCAGCATAGAATCCAGTACTCCAATTATTAAATGCCTGAGGCTTAATAAACCGTTTATGCATTTTACTAAAGTAACGATCAAACTTTACTCTTTGTTCAGGTGAAATATATTCTTCTAATATTACTGCACTTATCAATATACCTGAAATAAATGACGTTGCAAATTCAGGATGATGATATGCACACTTACCGTTAGGTCCCTTCCAACAAGATTGTCCTGCAACATCAGACCAATTTTCCCAGTTGTACATTAAATTTGTATCTGCCGCTTCTTCAATAGTTTCAAGGATCATTTGTGCATAATCTTCGTCCTTATTACTTGCCGCATAGTAAGACATGTCAAGCAACCTAAGAATTCTATCACCTATATAATTCCATTTGACTGTAAGAGAATTACTGTTATATAATTCGTCTGGTTGAATACCAATAAGTTCATCGATAAAATATATATTATCTTCTGATAAATCAGTTATACCACACTGTTTTACTTCGTCTACAAAAAAGTCGTTTGCAAAGTTTACATGTTCTGGAGTTTTACTAAAAGTTATGCCTGCATTTGTAGTAGTATTACACGCACTTAGGATTAATATGATTGTAAATAGTAGATACTTCATTACGCACACCCACTAACACATACCATGAATACTTCGTTACCAAATACTTTTGTAATAATCCACATGACGCCTACAATTTCTAACATTCCCATGATCTTGAATCTTTCATACTGTTAATAATACAACTATTATACTGTATGTTTAGATGAAAGTCAATGTGTTTTGGTAAATTTATTTGATAAATGCACCGATTCTTCCATGTACGTCAGGATAGTTTCGGTAAGAATATCCAGTTGGAGGAGTGGTGTCTTCGCCTTCCCAGACTGGGATAAAATGATTGATGTTCCCGTCAAAGTCTTCATTGCGTCTTAGATGTACTTCGATAAGTTTATCACCTATGAACTCACAGTTCATCCAAGGATGATATTGAACTAATTCATTTAGTATAGTTGGAAACATAAATTTTTTATCATCTCTGCGCCAATCAGTCCATTTGGTAAATGTATCTGCAGGCTTGTGTCCTTGTACAGATAACATTTGCTTACCTTTGAAATAATCAACACTATAATGATCACCTTCAAAGAATTCGCACCAAAAGTGACCTACTGGAAGATGCATTGTTTCTTTTTCAATCCATACTTTTTGTGTACCGAGTCCTAGTCCTAACATGTTTACACACGGTCGAACAATATACCAACCCGGAATAGATACATCTAGTCCTATTGGTCCGCAATTATATTTAAGTTTACGTGAAAGTATAAGTTTATCTAAAGCCCAAATGTGATCTGGGTCAATACTCTGCCAAACAAAGTCTTCTTCAGTGTCTTCCCACACTATTTGGTGTTCTTCAAAGCCTCTAATCTAGAAGCTAAAGACTCTTTGTAGGGATCTTTAACAGTTTCATTCTTCTTCTTTTCATTTTTTGAAGCATGAACTGCTTTACGCTGTGCGTCATTTTTGTATTTGCCTTCTTTTACAGCTTCAAAGGCATTTTCGTAATCCATATGATGATAAACAGATGCCATATAGTCAGCACTTTTAGTAATTTTAGACTGGACCCATCCTTCAAGACCTTCTTGCTCACTTACACCTTTAAGCATTTCGTGAAGTTTGATAGCATACTTTGCTACTTTGTAAATTTCTGCACGAGCCATTTGTACTTCGTGATCAGCTTCTACTTTATATGCTAAATCAGCTAGACCTTTTTCAGTTAATTGTTTTTCATTCATAATATCATTCCTTGTAAGTATTTATCTTTTTGCTATCTTACCGCCAAAGAAACTATCATTAGCATCTAGTGCGTTTACAACAGTTCCATCTGCATTTTTCTTAGATTTTTTCTTAGGAATACCATTCTTATCACGTGGTATTTGTCCGTGTGCGTGTACTGGATTTGCTACTGTGGCAACATTGCCTGCACTAGTAGCGCCTGCTGTTGCTGTTTCATTTGTTTTAGATAAACGTTGTATTTCATGGCAATTACAATGAGCACATTCTGGCCCACAACTACATTCCATAACAGGTGCGCCACAACATGCATCTGGACACATTAGTTCACCTTTTACTTTTCTTTCAATAAGGTCTCTGATTCTCATTTTTTCTTTCCACCTTTCATATTAGCACACCAGTGATACATTTTAGCCTTCTCACCACTGCTGTTTTTAGCTCGTTTGCGTAGTGCTGTTACACTACCATTGCAACTAGCACCTGACTTTTTTACACGCCCTGGTCTGCTTTTGCCTTTTTTCTTACCATCAGCAAAGTTTTCTTGTATTTTTATTAATTCACGTAGTCTCATGTCGTTTTAATCCGATAATAAGTCTATATGCATTAGGATCATCACTGTATTGTTCGTCATACTGTGCATCATTATAACCGTCACCATCTTGTACATTGTAGCCAAGACGTTTTAGTTGTTTTAACATATATACTTTTTCTTTGTCTCCACCATAAAACTGTACCATGATATCTGGATCGTCTGGATTCATATCAGATTTGTCAACATCTTTAACATTAGCCATGTTAGTGCCAAGTTTTATAAAGTCATAGTCTGCATCTGATTTAACTATTGTAGTATTTTTAGGATTAGGTATTAAGTCGCCTTCTTTAGCTATTTTATCAGTTGCAGGTTGTTGCATGTGTTGTTTTATGTTTTTAGCAGTTCTTTCAAACTTATGATCCTTGTGTTTGAATCCAACACCACCTGATGCTTCCCATTTAGAAATATTACTTCCAAAATCATCAATTAATATATTAGGTGTACCGTCTGACTGTGTAGCATACTTTTGTTTGTCTGCTGTAATAATAATATTCTTAGGTGGAAAAAAACTAAGATTCTTTTTAATCCATTCACGCTTGTGTGGCTCGGCTTTTTTATCGCCTGCTAACGGAGCAGAAAGAATAGTATAGCTACCTTTAACATCTTTAATTAAATTAAGTAAAGGTTTTGCATTAGCAGTCAGTGGCAAACTTAACCAAAAATCGTCTTTGTCTCTAATTGCTTGTAGTGCAGGTTCAATTGCTTTGCCTTTTACGTCACGCCAACCTTTGCCAATTAATTTTTGCCACTCACCAAAAAAATCAGCAAGTACACCATCCATATCTACAAATACTTCTGAACTTTGTCCTAAATCTGTTACTGCTTCTTCTAAGTCTGATTTGTTTTTAATGTTATCAACTAATAATTTTTGGATTTGTTTTAAAAGTCTTATTAGCTCATTAGGCAATTTATTTTTTTGTATAAATGATATGTACTTGTTATAAAACATATTCAAGTCTCTAATAAACTTTTTAGGATCTTGTCCTGCTTGAATTACTTTACCTATCTGTCTAAGTTTTTGTGCTGTTGATTTCCACTGAAATTGCCTACCAACTGATCTTTTCCATATTTCTTCGGCTCTTGCTTCTAATTCTATTGCGTGTCTAATATGTAAAGCTGGATCTTTAGATTCTGTCATTCCTAAATTAAAAAGAACATTAGTACTAGAGCCTTTTACTTTCTTACTTAATGTTGCAGGACGTCCGTCTTTGTCTACTTTGTTGCCAAACTTTCCTGCTTCTTTTGAAATACTATTAACATCTACATCTGCTGTAGTGTTGACACCTTTTACAATACGCCCATCTTCCTCAAGTTGACGCATAACATGTCTGATACTACCGGGCTTAGGAATTTTTTTATCAATGTCTTTTAAACTGTTAAACTTCATTTCTTTTTGCGTCCTCGAAATTGAACTTGCCCTGTCATATAAGGTTTGCTGAACCAAAGTTTAAACCAATCTGCGTCACCTGGCTTTAGTCCAAGTTTCTTTTCTTTATCTTTTATTTTTGCCGCGGTAATACTAGGATTTTCATCTATTTGGTATTCTGAATATCCTTGGAATTCGTTTATACCTGCAAGTCTTTTGAGTGTTGCAATATCCATTATAGTTCCGCTTTTCGTATATCGTGATCAATTCCTAAATTTTTAAATAGATTAGCAGTTGTTTGTATACTTGTCAACGCTTTTTTCATCTTATCTTGGTATTCTGGATTGTCATCAAACTTCATCATAAACTTTTTAGCGGCATCAGGCTTAATATAAATTACCCTTCCGCTCCATGCCGCCTGCGGCGAATAGAAACTAATAAAATGTTCTTTACCATCTGCACGTGATGCAATGTAATCTAATACTTTCATTTTATTTGGATCTTGATTTTTTACACTTGTATTATCAACTTTATCTTTACCAAAGATAAGTTCGTCTACTTGTTGTTCTTCAACTGGGTCTGTACCTAAATAACCTTGTAATGTATCAAACATTTTCTTAGCAAAAGGTTTTGCACTTTTAGTTACATTCTTTTCGAAAGTTTCATAATCATTTTGTATTGCGGCTTGACGTAATTTTGTAGCACTTGCTCCGTCAGCGTCTTCGCTTGCTGAATTTCTACTTAATCTTTCTTGTTTAATAGTTTCAAAATTAAAAAACCCATGTGGTCCTTCGTTACCGTTATACTTTTGTATTAAAGGAGTAAGTTTATTTTCTCCTTCTAGTATTGTTAGATTAGTATAACCTTCTTTAAATAATTCTGTAGCCGCAAAAAAAATATTTTTTGCAAGTTTTACATCTATATCTGGAAAACTTTTTTGTGCCCATGCTAGTTTTTCTGATGGTGCTAAAGGATCATCTGGTAGCTTTGCAGGTCTATCAGTTAAGTAAAGTCTACTGTCTCCCGGAGCCTGTTTTAGTGCTTCTACTAATAATCCATGTCCTACGTGTGCAGGATTTAATCTGCCTAACGCAATACTAATTTCTTTACTAGGAGCTTCAAACAGTTGTCTAAGACGCATTATAGTTTTCCTTTATTGAAGTAATCAATATCGGTATCCATAACGTTTGCTCTTAGTTTTGATTTGTCATCAGGATTTAATAATTCTCTTGGGTGCATAGGTAGTTTATACTTTTTGCAATAATCTACTGTTGCTCTATCTATCATTCGATCAAGTATACCCGGCACTTGGTCGTCTTCTTTACATTTACTACATTGGTCTAATGCAGGTAAGTATTCACCTCGATAAAATGCAGGGTCGTTACGCATATGAAATTGCATATCGTCTACTACATCAAAAGGTAATTTATCGTCTTTTCTTATATTAAAGTCTTCAGCTTTCATATTACCACTTCCTACATGACCAGTAACGTGCCTTAGTACGTGGACCCGGATTATCACAGTTGTGTCTAGCCCGGAATGAACGTCTACGTGCAGGGTTTGACTTTTTAATCTTCATGTTAGGATCACCAAAGTTTACTTTTTTAACATTTTTAGTCTTTGGGTCCTTGACATATACTTTAAACTTTTTAACATCGCCACGCATTGGCTTACCAAGTTTTACTTTGCGTCCTTGATACTCTGCTTCGTCAACTTCTTCATCTTCGTTGAACCACATAGTACCGTATGCTTCAAAAAACTCGTCACCGTCGTATGTTTCTTCATCAATATTAGCATCTTCACCTGTGCTAATTTCAATATCAAAATCTTCATAGCCATTTTCAAACATCATATTTGCTAGTTTATTAGCATACTCGTCTGCTTGTTCTTCAGAAAGTGTAGTTGCTAACGGAATCTCAATAACAGATACTTCTTGTTCTGTTTCAAACATATCTACATTTTCAAAAACAGAAGTCATTAAACTTTCATTAAGTTTATTCTGCTTGTCCATTATAATTCTTACAAAGTTTTCCATTACTATTCCTTAATTATTTAACAATATACTACTTACACTACCATCAGTATACACTAACTTTGCTCTTATGTAAACAAAATTTCCTGTAAAGTTGGCAAATTTATTGGCAGTTTCATTACTTGCTGTGTAAGTATGTACAGCAAACCAATCCGAATCAGTAGGTGTATTTGCTAGAGTTGCTTGGATGGTTATAGTGCCAGTTAACCCTGTAAAGTTATACTGCACCGTATGGACACCGTCGGCTCTACTGTAGTATCCGTCACCTTTAAAATTAGATCCTGTAACAGTCTCAGTTGTACTGTCCCCTGGATGTGTTTGATTTGATAAAATTATTTCACTATTACTTGGCATGCATGTATTTATCTTATTTCATCCCTAGTAACATGTTTGACGATTCGCTTGATAGTAGCGCCTGCCATTATACACAAACTTAAATATCGTTTATCTTTAAGCCAAAAGTAAAGGCCACCAGTTGATCCTCTATTTACAGCATCCATTGCTGTCTTTCCTATTTTTATCTTGTCTTCATTTGCTTCAACAAAATCTTTAAATGCTGGATTACATTTATAACCAAGAAAGCATTTATAACGCCATTGAACTGGTTTGTCAACTATAACAACATTAGGATGTTCTAATAAAAATTCTATATCGTTATGACTTTTTGGAGTGTGTATTTCAGCTAAACCTATTCTTTTATCAAGATGTTCAAGCCAAGCTAGGTCATTGGTATATATGCCAAGTGTTATTCCTTCAGCCCGTAGTGTGTATTCTGATTCTAAACTTTTTAATTCGTCAAACAACACACAAGCATCTGCAAATTCATCAAACTTAACTGTTTGTTGATACGCTCTTGCAGGGTTATATAAAGGCATACCAGCTTCGGCGTTAGCTTGTAAATAGTCTAAATTTGTTTTAATGGATTTAAGGTTAGCATTCCGAAAAACGCTAGCCAAACTTGTCATTATTACACCCTTACATACAAACTTATTGTAAAAAAGTGTATTAGTATCATGCCTCTTGGAGGACATTGTTCTTATCTACTGTTAATATGATTTCTTCGTCAGCATCAATTGTAAGAGTTCCTCCATCTTTAAGATCACCAAACAACATTTTCTTAGATAAAGGACGCTTAATATCTTTATCAATAACACGTTGTAATGGACGAGCTCCCATTGCTTTATCAAAACCTTTTTCAACCAAATAATCAATACATTCATTTGTTACACTAACTGTAATTTTTTTGTCATTTAACATAATTCTAAGTTCTTTTAAGAATTTGCCAACAATTTTAATCATTACATTTTTATCTAGTTTGTTAAATGTAACAACACCGTCAAGTCTATTTCTAAATTCAGGTGCAAAGTATTTCTTCAATTCAGTATCTTCGTAATTAGTGTCTTCTGCGTCACCAAATCCAATAGTGCTTTTTTCTGCTTGTTCAGCACCAAGGTTTGTAGTTAGAATAAGTGTACAATTACGTGCATCTGCTTCTTTACCATCACTACCAGTTACTTTACCGTTATCCATAACCTGTAACAAGATTTGTGCAACATCGGGATGAGCTTTTTCTATTTCATCCAGGAGTAGAACACAATTAGGATTTTCTTGTAATTTATTAATTAATATACCACTGCCTTCATCGTGTCCTACGTAACCTGGAGGAGAGCCAATTAGTTTAGCAAGACTATGTTTTTCTTGAAATTCTGACATATCAAAACGTACAAGTTTTACATTTAAGTTGTGTGCTAACTGTTTTGCTAGTTCTGTTTTACCAACACCAGTTGGACCCATGAATACAAAGGCTCCAATTGGTTTATCTTCGCTTTTTAATCCTGCTTGGGCTACAAGAATTTTATCAGTAATTTCATCTACTGCTGTATCTTGGCCGAACACCTCGGATTTTATATTTTTAGCCAATGATGCTAAGTTACTTGTTTCCTTCTGCTGAATCTGATCAGGTGGTAAACCAACAACTTTAGCAAGTTCAAATTGAATCTCTTCTTTTCCTACTACTCTTTCTGAAACATCCATAACTTTAAATCTTGAACACGCTAAGTCAATTAAGTCGATTGCTTTATCAGGCAACTTTTTATCTGTCATATACTTAACGCTAAGTTTCACTGCTTCTTCAATTGCTTCGTCAGTAATCTCAGCTTCGTGATGTTCTTCATAATATTTTTTAATACCTTTTAAAATATCATATGTAATTTCTTTAGTAGGTTCTTCAACACTAACACGTTGGAATCTACGCATTAATGCTCTATCTTTTTCAAAATACTTTCTGTATTCGTCCCAAGTAGTAGATGCTACTACTTTAATGTCACCTTTACCTAGTGCCGGCTTTAACATGTTTGCAAGATCATTTGCATTACCTTGTCCGCCTGAACCTGCACCATTCATCATGTGTGCTTCGTCGATGAATACAATACATTTACCTTGTTTTTTAATACCGGCCATTACTAGCTTAAAGCGTTCTTCAAAATCTCCGCGGTATTTACTACCAGCAAGCATAGCACCAATATCTAAATTATAAACTGAATAGTCTTGTAAGAAACTAGGAACTTGTTTGTTAACAATTTTGTGTGAAAGACCTTCTGCAATAGCAGTTTTACCTACACCTGGCTCACCAACAAGTAAGACATTGTTTTTACTTCTACGTCCTAGTGCAAGAGCTAATGTTTCAAGCACATCTTCACGTCCGATAACAGGATCAATTTTACCTTTGTCAACTTCTTTGTTAAGATTAGTTGTAAATGCACGTAACGCTTTTTGTGCGGCACCTGCAAGTTCTGCATCTTCAATATCTTGATCAACATTTAATTCAAGATATTCAGTAAATTCTTCTTTGTTTATGCCAACTTTATGTATCTCATATAATGACCAACTTTTTTGCTCACTAAGTAAACTTAGAAAGATATCATTCACTTCAATGGTATTACGTCCAGCAAATAAAACTTGTGCAAATGCTCTGTTCAAAGCACGTTCAACTGCTTGTGTTTTTTTAGGCTTAAAGTTTGTTACATCTTCTGGTAGAGTAATTTCTTCAAGTTTAGTTTTTAAATAATGTTCAATATTTTTCTTTAACAACTCTGAATCGGAACCATATTCATCTATCACTTTTGCAAAACTTTCGTGACATAGCATTGCATAAAGCAAATGCTCTAAGGTTACATATTCGTGTCGTAATTTACGAGCATCTTGGACAGCTTTATCAAATACTGCCTGCAAATTTTTACTTGGTTCTACCATGTTGTTAATATTCTCCATAACTTAATATACATTGTACTTTAAAACTGTTGCAAAGTCAAATACTTATTTTACCAAATCTCTTTTATTTTATTAAGTAGATCATCTGGTATATCTTTAGGTATAACTCCTTTTAGTTCTATTATTATCTTTCCAGTTCTTCCTGTTTTTCTGTCAGGTAATCCGTAACCAGGGATTGCCATTCTTGTACCAGGAGGAGTTTTTGGCTTCACATTGAGCATTAAGGTTGAGCCTTTTGGAGTTTTAAATTCTAACTGTGTGCCTGTTATTAGATGAAATATGTTTGTGTCTTTAATTGTAATTAAGTCTATACCATTAACTTGGTAGTCAGGACTGGCTTTAACTCTTACCTTTACATTAAGGTTACCTCTTGGCAATCCTTGAATATTATCTTGACCCATTCCGTTGTATCTTATAGTATCGTTAGGTCGTATTCCAGGAGGTATAACTATATTTACTGTTTCCATTCTATTACTAGCTAATCTATAATTAACAACATATTCTTTACCGGTATAGATATCAGGTATTTCTATTTCAACAGCAATAGTAATGTCATCATTTTGCATCCTTTGTTGCCTTCCGCCCATATTAAAACCAAAATTGGCAAATACGTCTTCAAATCCGCCCATGCCTTGGAAGCCATTAGGCCCAAAACCCTGAGGTTGTGGATTATCATATTCTTGACGTTTTTGAGGATCTTTAAGAGTTGAGTATGCTTCGTTAATTTCTTTGAACTTAGAATCGTCACCACCTGTACGATCAGGATGATGTTGCATACTTAATTTCTTGTATGCTGATTTAAGTTCTTTGTCCGAAGCGTTTTTTGAAACACCTAAAGTAGAATAGTAGTCCATACTATTACTTATAGTAACTATTTCTTAGATTTACTAGATCCGGTGTATAAGCCAAACCATGCCGCACCAGCACCAACTACAATACTAACAAGACCACTTTGTTCAAAACTCGGAGCAGGCAATGCCATAAACCATATTACTACTTTGTATAATAATACAATGTAAACAGTTAAGAACATTCTTGGAAAAATTCTCCAAGCATCAATTGCTCTTGCTAAGTGTATTAATCTAGCATATGGGTTAGGACCCATATCTTTTACACTTGTGTCAACTTCTAAATCTAATTTTACTTTACGTGTAGTTGAATCACTAGTTGAAACTACTTCTGCTTGATACTCTTGTTCTTGGTACTTAATAGGTTCTTTTTTAGGCGTCGATTCTTTTGTCGCCGGCTTATCTAATTCATCTAGACTTTTTCTAGGCATTATTTGCTCCCTCTATATGTTTAATATATTCATCCATGCTGTGGTCTCCAAAGTTATCAATCTTACCTTGCTTGATGCCCATCCACATGCCTCTAAATTTATCCTTGACTAATTGCCAAGCAGTAGGCTTTCTGTATTTGCCATATGCGTTTAGATAATGTTCAGTACCATGGTGTACATATCCCATTAACCATAAAGGAACACTTGTAACAATATCATTATTATTCTTCCATCTATGATGGTTTACACCTAAACTCTTAACATACTTTCTCCAACCTACACGAGGAGATCCAAATGTATAAAGTTCAACTGGATCATTTAACTCTATATTGTATAAGCAACGACTTGACATTATAGTAGCCATTGCCGCGCCTAAACTATGTCCACAAAACCAAAGTGTCTTGCCTAGGTTTACTTTTCTATTGATGTCTTCGCATATCATAGGCCATAAGTCATCTACTTCTTTTTTAAATCCTTGATGTACCTTACCTACAGTTTCTGCCATTACAGGTATTGCTTTAAGATCTGCACTAATATCATTAAACTCTGACGGCTGTGTTCCGCGACATGCAATAACTAAATCTTCTTTGTTCATGAAGCGATATGCTTGTGCGCCATCTTTTTCATAAAATTCAACAGTTGTAAATCCTAATTTTCTAACAGCTTTTTTAACATCTTTCTCATCCATATATGCTATAGATGATAGTTTTGCAAACAATACACTCTTTTCTAAAAAAGTCATTTTGTTTATCATTTTTTCTTGCCCTCCATTTTCTTAATGCGGGCTTCTAATTCATCTATTTTTTTAGTTACGTGTGGATATTTTTTACGCCATGCATCCGTAGGTTGCTCTAACCAAGTCCAACCATAACGTTCGACTAAAAAGTCTACGCATAAATCAAACTTAGCATATAGCCATAGTCCTATTCGTGTGCTTTTAAAATATGTTGAAAACGCAAGCCCGAATAGCGATCCAACTAATGCCGTATAAATCCACAGGCGATCGCTCGCCATTCTTTCAATCATTTCCCACATAGTTTACCCTTTTGTATTAACTATGTGTATTTATTCAGATTGGTCGTCTTCTGGAAGGGGTTGTACAGCATTCTCGTAGTATACAATAATGGCTTTTTGCTGTTCTATATAACGTCTTAGTTCGGCAAAGTTCTTAGATAAATTTTCGTAGTCTTTTATACTAATAGCAATATATGCATCGCCACCGTTCTTTGCTTCAAATTCTTTCTTAAATTCTTCGAAGTTTTCTTCAGGTGATACAACATAAATTTTTATGTCGTTCATTTGCACAGGCTTAGGCATTGGAACAACAGGTACTACTGTTTTCTCAATTTTAGTAACCACTTTAATTTGTGGCTCTTGAAAAGTACTACAACTACTCAGTAGGAGTGTCGCTAGTAATAGACTCGAGATCATCCCAAAGTTTATCTGTCGCATTTTGTGTCCTAGTTTCGATTAAGCCTGGCTTCTTGTTAGCCAAGTGTGTTAAGTTGTGCTTGTTTAGAGTAGCACGAAGTTCATCTCCGTACTGCTCTGATTTAGTTAAGTCTGCGTTAAGTTGATCAGTAAGTGTGTTTAGTCTAGCATTGTCTGCTTTAAGTGTTGCAATACTTGCTTCACTTGTTTCTATAGCAGTTTCTAATTTAGCATTATTAAGTCGGGCAATTTCCAAATTGGATTGTAGTTGTTTTACATAAAACAATCCTCCTCCAGCACTTGCTAACACAATAAAAACTAATGCAATTTTTAATCCACTAAACATATTTGTATTTACCCTAGTAACTTTCCCAGCGTTTTTGGTCCTACAATACCGTCAGCAGTAAGTCCATTTGAACTTTGCCACTCTTTAACAATACGTGCAGTTCCCGGACCAAAGATGCCATCAGCAGGTGAAATGTCAAGTTTCTCTTGTACTTCTGCTACTAATGGACCACGTGATCCTTGCCTAATTGTTTGATTGTAGTCTGTTTCTGGTTCTTCAAAATCACCACCTAGTACATCCATTGCATGTAGGTAATGTTTCTTACGATCGTCTAAACCAATTGTACCACCGTTAATTCTTTTTGTTGCTCCAACAATGTCCATGTTATCACAATACTTGTTAAGTCCGTTTGTATCCCAGAACCAACATGCTGAGTCTAGTGCGCCTTTCTTAGTGCGTACATAGTCTACTGCTTCTTCTGGTGACATGTCCATTTCTTTTGCAAATTGTGTGTAGTTGTAACGTCCTGTAAGTTGCAATATGCCGCCACCTCTGAAGCGCCAGCCATCACCGCTATCGGTATCGCCGTTGTCCATGCGACTTGCATATATGACGTTAGCGATTGCTTCTGGTTTTCTGTGATATTCATTTGCATCTCTTCCTGCTCGTCTAAAATATTTAGGGAAAATTGTGTTTAGTGCTTTGGCGCTATAATTTAAGTTTTCACTTAGTACTCTAAAGCCGCCAGACTCATGTCCGCACTGTGCAATAAACATTGCTACACGCTCTGCTGTATTTACTTCCCATAAAGGAAGTATTTCTAGCATTGCTTCGTACCAATCTTTCCAGTCTTCTCTATGAATTAGATCTTCTGCCATCCATTCTTGGAAGTCGAATTTAAAATGTTCCTTAGCCATTATTGGTATCCTCTTTTATGCACGAATTACATCTGCAATGGTCACAGACAGTAATCGGATATGTTGCGCCATTGTAATCAGACTCGGTACGTTGTAACCTAGTGCCACAATGTGATTCATGTCCGCAATTTTTACAATTTTGCATACTACTACTTAGTTTTGTTTTGCTTGTTTAACCAAGCTTCTGGTGGATCCTGAAACCAAAGTTTGTCACATTTTTTACAGTTCCATGTATGCTTTATAGTATAATTTTTACTATTCATAACTGTGTATTGGTGGATATCTGTATGAGGACAATCTTCTTGGATTTTGATTTCTTCGGGACTTAGTTCCATAATCGTACTCCTATCTTCTGTTTACAATTAAGACTTTGCCTTCGTTTTCCAAAGTAAATTTATCTCCGTACTTATTAATGTCATAATCACCAAGATATTTACTTAGATATATAACTTCAGCAAAGTCATTAAAATTATAACTTTCTGTTATTTCATCATATTTAGCTTTGCCGCCTACATCAATGAATTCTAAATTGAGAGGTTCAGCATAACGTTTCTTAATTTGAATTATATTATCTAGCATGTCTACGCTTTCAATATAACTCTTACTAAAGAAATTTTGGTAGTTTTCCATTTGCATATTTGATATTGTAGACTCATACGAATCTTCATCTAATGGTAGCATTTCAGATAATGCTTCCGCTGTTGCATCTTTACTTCTAAAGTTCTTGTAATATCTAAATTTCATACTATCAATTTCAGATAGTTTCTTTATGCCATCTACTATTTCAAGTATTTGTGTTGGATTTTCTTTTTCTCTTTCAAGCTCAACGAATACTTTATATGTACCATCAGATTGTTCACCTGATGTCATGTCAGCATCTAATACAAAAGGATAACCTTTTTCAATAAAAGTCATCAAATCTTTTGCTACTTGATTTTCTTTTACACTAAAACTAAGCACACATATATTTTTATCGTCGCCCATTTTACTTTTGAAACTATCTATTTCAAAAATATCATCAACCATATGTTTTAAATCACCTTGACGTAAACTCATTTCATTATACCTATTTCATCTATAAGTTGCTGAACAACACGCCAGTTTGTATTGTTACTATTAATTTCTTTTAACGCCATTCTAGTTAATGACGTAATATTTGACTTTGGACAGTCATCATGATCTAAAAGCATTTGAATATCTGATTGGCCAATTATCGCAACTAGTTTATGTTTATTTTCAGTCATATCTCGCATTGAAGATATCTTATCAACTATTATATGTGATATTTCATGTATTAATTTATTTTGAACAATTTCTTCATCTAACGTCATTATACTACTGCCCCTTCTTCAGCGCCAGCGTTGGCTGTTGCTTCAGCTTGTTCTACTTCTGGACTTGCAATTTCTTGTTGAGTTGCAGGATCAGTTACAGCATTTATCATTTCAGCATAGCCGCCGTATATATCTGCAATTATTTTCTTAGGCATCATAATTTCTACTACCCATATAGGCATACGATCTAGTTTGCCTTTTTTAGTTCCTGGACGCATATCATCTGGTTTACGAATTTTACGTGGAGTTAGTATAGAATCTTTTTTATAGGTAACACGACAGTCATAATCTAATAGACGTTTGCCTCCCATTGGATCTGGCATCTTATTTCTTGGCCACATAAAGCCACATGTTATCCAATGTCGCTCTATCTTTGGACCCATGACTAATTCACCGTCTGCCCAGTTATCGTAAACATATAAGTCAAGCTCGTCTAACACACGTTCATAGTCTTTAAGGACTTGAAACTGTGTATCGCTTTCGTATATGCTTTCTATGTTTTTTATTACTTCTAAAATATCTTTCATTGTATCACCTGAAAACTTTACTATATGTATTTATTCCAAAACATAAGTTACTATATAATCATTGACACACAAAGGTAAATATCTATACAGGACGCAACGTTCTGTTTGATAGGCTAAATCCAGAAGGAGAACTGAATGGGTGCAAAGCGGGCTCGCAAGAGCAAAAAAACTAACTTTTACAACAACGTAGTACAAATAAACAATTACCTTCCAGAAAAGAAGGAGAGTGTTAAGATTATTCCAAGGAATAAACATCAAGAGGAATACACTTTAAAATTATCCAACCCCAAAAAAGACATTATATTCGGCATCGGACCAGCAGGAACAGGCAAAACCCTGATTGCTGTGCTGAATGCTATTCAAATGTTTAAAGCAGGTGTAGTGGATAAAATAATTGTTACTAGACCAGCAGTAAGTGTCGATGAAGATTTAGGATTCTTACCAGGTACGCTAGAACAAAAAATGGCGCCCTGGACAAGACCTATATTTGACGTACTGAGGGAGTACTTTACAAGTCCAGAAATCGAAGGTATGATTGAAGAAGGAATTATTGAAATTGCTCCTTTAGCATATATGCGTGGACGTACATTTAAAAGTGCTTACATTATAGCAGATGAAATGCAAAATGCAACACCGAGTCAAATGAAAATGTTGTTAACCAGACTAGGAGAAGGATCCAAGATGGCAGTAACGGGCGACTTAGCTCAAGCTGATAGAATGTCAGATAATGGCTTACTAGACTTTATAAAACATCTAAGATCAAGTAGTAGTGTGAGTAGATTAGACATAGTTGAATTCTATCACGAAGATATAGAGAGACATCAAGCAGTCAAGGAGGTTCTTGAAGTATACGGAGACGAATAAAGAAAGGGGCTTTATGCCCCTTTCAACTCTTCAACTAATGGAAAAATTTTAGCAATAGCTTTTGCACATTCTACTGCTATTTCCATATGCTCTTTTTGTGTGCCATTTGCACTACGTAATTCAATGTAGTGTACCCAACTTCTTATTGTTCCGTTCATGTACAAACGTGTTTTTGTAAGTCCTTCTGGAAGTACTGCACGAGCTTGTTCTTTTGCTATTCCGTTATTAATAGCCCACTCATATGCTTTACCTGCTGTATACATTACATCTTGTTGCATTTCTTCCCATTTATCGTTTAGTACAGTATCTTCTGTTTCAATACTATTTTGTCTATTTTTAGTATCTTGTAAACGGGCTTCTCTTACAACAAACATATCACCCATTTCACTAGGCTCTGCGTAACGTTGACTAAACTCTTGAAAAGCAAAACTACGGTGACGTACAATTTGATGTGCAATATCACGTGTAGTTTCAATTTCTAATGTAGCATTAGCCATTTCTAAAGGTGACCAGTGTTGATGCTTGATTAGATACTTAATTAAACGTTCACTTGTTTCTTTATTAATCTGCGCCGCTGGATTTGAAACTTTAGCACAAAACGCAATTAAGTCCTGTACGTTTTCTAATCCTTCATTGATAAATTCTTGGGTAGGTTGCGAGTAGCTTACTAGTTTTACGTTCATTAATTTTTCCATTCTAATAATGTTGGGTCCATACTCATATTCAGATATAAACCGTAGTTGTCGATTGCTTCTTTATGTGTTACTGTTCCGTTCTTTGTTTGGCTTTCATCCATTTGTGATTTCCAATCTTTAAGAACTTCTAATGCAGTTTCGTCAGATATGTTAGATGTTGCACCTATTTCTTTTTCAGTTTGTAATAACCAACATAGCCAATTACTACCTCCGAAGAAGTGCCCTTTACCGTCATTAGGTAAACGTTTACCTTCTTTGATTAGTCTACGATACCATAATAGTGTTTCACTAGGAATATAAGTTTCTTTTACAAAATTCCAAAATGGTGTATCAAAATCACTTCTTGCATAATGCATGTTTATGAAGTCAATAGTATCTTCATATATACTTGTCATAATTGAATTGTACATATCAATATCAGCTTGTGTAAAATATTGCTGTCTAATACGTGCGGCTAATGTATAAATTGCTCCTGTAATAGTAGCAAGACCTGTACTTTCAAGTGGTTCAATAAATCCTCCACTAAGTCCAATAGCACAAACATTTTTATCCCAAGGGTTAGTATTATAATAAGGCGTCCAGTCGATAACTTTTAATTGTTCTGGTGTAATTCTATTATTCCAATATTCACAAAAACGTTTCTTTGCTTCTTCCGGACTTGTTATACTTCTATTAAAAACTAGTCCACTACCAATGCGTGTTTGTACAGGAATATTCCAAACCCAACCGCAATCAACTGCTTCACTAACAACATAAGGATGTTTTTCTCTAAGTTCATTTTCGTAAGGCACATGACCTGCTACTGCTGTATCACAAAACAGTCTACCTTTTAAGTCGACTCTATCTGCGTTATTTTGTAGCAGTTGTTTGAATCCAGTACAATCTACAAAAAAGTCACCTTTTACATTTTGTCCATCTAATAAATCAATACTAGTAATAAAACCTTCGTCGTCTCTATTGATGTTTGTCATTTCACTTTTAATTACTGTTACATGATCTTTCAATTGATCTTGCAACCATTGTACTAGTTTACTAGCATCAATATGACTGGCATAAAAATTTAAATTTTCTGTGTCAACTTTATTATCCTGACTTAGGCGCCAAAATGCTCCTAACTCTGTAAAGTCAAAATCCTTTTGGTGATGAGTCCAGGCTTCAAAAACACTAGTTTCTTTTTCAGGATATTCTCTATTAAGGAAAAAAGGATGCCATACTAAATTGTCATCTTTGCCCCAATTTGGAAAAAGTATACCACTTTTATATGTACTGTCAATTAAATCAAACCAACTGTCTGTAGGGAATCCACAGCGTTTTAAAAAGGTATCAAAATGCAACAAAGTGCCTTCACCTACGCCAACACTAGCACCAACTTCTTTATCAACTAGAGTAACATGCATATCTAAATTACGTGCTATAAAAGCCGCAGTAAACCATGCACTTGTGCCACCGCCTACAATTACTACACTATTAACTTCTTTAAACATTAACCTGTCCTTACAATTATATGTACACCGAACGGTGTAATGCATGGAGGAGCAAGCGTATCTATACCTGAAATTTTAACAGCATTACTAAAATCTGGATGCATTTGTTCTTCTTCAAACCAACCCAAGTCTCCATAAGATCTTTTTCCACTAGGACACGCACTATTTTTAGCCGCGGCATCGTTCCAAGTAGTCTTGCCTGTTTCAATATCTCTTATAATATTTGCCGCATCTTGCATAGCTACACCGAGCGGTCTATTATGTGTACTCATCTCTGCTTTGTCATAACTTAATAAAATATGTTTTGCTTTAAGCTTCATCATTTCTCCCTAGTATTGGATGATTAAATACAGTTAAATTCATTGCAACTGTACAACGTAATTTATCTGATTTTTGTTCTTTAAAGTAATGATTCAGATACGGAGGAAACCAAATAATGTCTCCTTCTTCTACTTTTATAGCAGTATCTAAGTCGTCACAATATTGTGGAACATTTTGTTTTTCGTTAGTAGGCCATAAACTACGAATCATAGCGGCCTGTGGATTTTGAAAATTTGTACTTTCATGTTCTTCATTATCAAATACTGCATAATGAATACCGCTCCACTGTACTTGTAATGGGCCACCTACATGATCATGTACGTGTTGCCATCCGCCTTTACGACTAAAATTATACCAACTGTCTAAATTAACATGCCAATTTACATCTGAACTAAATTTCATATCAGATAATAATTCCATTATATTATCTTCGTATAATGGATTAATAAATTTTTGATCTAGTGCATTTTCTTTATTGTCGTAATCAGTATAAACGTCAGTACCAATAAGATTACTTTTTGCTTTTTCCTCACCAGGATAGATATCATCTAGCAAATATTTTTTAATTTGTTCTTGATTTTTACATTTCTGTCTTATAATAGGAACTTGAAACAATCCATATACTTCGCCCATTAATCACCACCACCTGGTTTTTCACTGAAGTGGTCTCTTAATTTATTAGGAACACCATTCCATTCTTCTGCATCTTTAGGTACATCTTCAGGGCGTACTTGGCTTATTACTGGCCATTCATTTGAATATTTAAAATTTAATAATTCCCATTGTTCGCGTTCACCGTCAGGCAACATACTATCTTGTACAATAGCATCTGCTGGACATTCGGGTTCACATACTCCGCAATCAATACATTCGTCTGGATTAATTACAAGCATGTTTTCACCTTCATAAAAACAATCCACAGGACATACTTCTACACAATCCATATGCTTACATTTAATACAGTTTTCTGTAACTAGATAAGACATTATAACCTCGCTAATCTAATTAGCGTTGCCGCCAAATTAATTTCAGGATCTACAACTAATGTATGATCCACCATTCCTTGTTTAATAGTTAGTACGGCTGTATCCTGTTTTTCTTCATCGCCGAACAACTCAATGTTGTCATACAGCCAACGATAAATCTCTTCCATTTCTTCTGGACGAACTGCTCCGCATAATAGTTTACGTGCTTCTTGAATCTTACCTGCTTTAAATAATTCAACCATATCAAGTTTCCAGTCAGCTTCGCCTGTGTCGCCTTCATGTGGTTTAAGTAAACTACCATCTTGACAGTTCATTTGTACTGTGTTAATACACTTACGCAAGTCTGGGTACGTTGCTTTTACATATGTATCAAGTGTATCTAAGTCTGGAGTGATGCCTTCTGTAATAAGAATCTCTGCAACTCTTGCTGTAAATTCTGTTTGATCTATTTTAGCAATGTGAAACCCTTGACAACGACTGTGCAAAGCAGGAATAATACGGTTGGGGTAATTACAAGTAAGAATAAACCTTGAAGTGGTGTGATATTCTTCCATAACTCCACGTAACGCCGCTTGAGCATTCGGACTAAGATAATCAGCTTCATCAAGTAATACAACTTTAAAATCTCCAAAAGGTATCATCTGTACAAAGTTAACAATCTTATCTCTAACATCATCAACACTATTTGTACGACTTGCGTTAATTTCTAAAATGTCTAAGTCTTGTATATCAAGTTCATTAAACAATAGTTTTGCAAGTGTAGTCTTACCAATACCTGCATTACCACTAAACAGTAAATGCGGAATAGTTTTATCTTTGATCCAAGTCTTTACTTGGTTGCGTTGTGCATCATCACGAAATACATATCCGTCTACCGTCTTAGGACGATACTTTTCTACCCATAACTCTTTCATCTTTTGCCTTTTCTACTTTAAATGATTTTTCATAACCTTTTGCTGACTTTTTTGCTTTTAGATATTTAAAGTCTTTTTCGTCAACAACGGTCCCATCTGGACTCATATAGTATTGTTTATCTGCCATTAGTTACTCCTAAGTGTTTGTATGATTGTTGTACACACTTAGCCTGATAAAAACAATCAGCTAGTGCGTTATGTAGTTCTTCTTGTATTGCTTTTCGTGGATCACTCGGCATCATAGCAAACAGTGTACGACTGTCTCTAATCTGCCAATAATTCCACGGAGTAGGCTTTTGTATATTTTTATAAAAGTCCTGCAATATAACAAAGTCGAATGTTGGACCTTGACACCAAATATAGTCTAGTCCTACACACCATTTATTAAGTTGTTTGGCTAGACTATCACATGTTACACGCTCATGATCTCCAAACGCTTCGTCTTGTATTGATTGGCTTTGCTTACCCCACCATGCTAACGTATTCTCGTCAATAGTTCTATTATAAACTTCTGACTGTTCTTCTACATCAGCTCTTAGGTATAAAGGTGTATGCGGTTCAGAATCACTAAAAGGATCAAACTTGATAGCACCAAGTGTCATAATAACACTATCAGGTTCAACACCTAGTGTTTCTAAGTCAATCATCCCGTGCATTATGGTTGCCTCTTATTCTCTTGTCCGATACCCATTAATATGAGTAATACATAAAGTATAGGCCACGCCCATCCTGTTAGTTCATTTGTGATATGAAGGTACATTAGAACAACGCCTGTTAGACCGGCTGTTCCTAAACCTGTTAATTGTGTTGGTAATTTCATAAAAACTCCTTATACATATATCATATTATACGATAAAATGTATAAGAAGTCAAGTACTATTTGCTCTAAATCTTTCGTAGGCTTTCCAAAGTTCCCATGTTACATACAGAATAGTGGCTGATACAAAGCCACCTCCCATTAATGTTACTAATATTAATACTTGGAATACTTTGGCGAATATTGCTACAACTAAGAAGTCATACCATTCAAAGTCATTAAAGATCTCCATCTTTTCTATTCTCTGAATAGTGTACATCAAACTCGCCACCTGGGTAACGTGCTTTTAGTTTGTTTACGTTTTCTTCGATTACTTCGTTAGGGTCCAAACTAAGGCTCCGGCAAGCAGTAATCCAATACCACATAATATCGCCAAGTTCTCGTTTACAATGAAATATAGTTTCATCGTCCATAGGTTTACCTTGGAAGATACATTTTTTAACAATTTCTGCAAATTCGCCTCCTTCACTGGCAATGCCAATTGCGCCTGTCATCAATGACGCCGCATTTACTTTCATTTTACTTTCAACAGTTTCAATATCAATCATACGATTATACATCTGCATACTTGACATTGATTCGTTGCTAGTTACTTCTTTTACAAAGTCTTTGTATTTGTTTAAATCTACGTTACTCAATTTTACCTCTATTAATTTGCGCCAAAGTCTTCTGGACGTATGTCTGCTGGGCCATCTGAATATGTAATGCCCATGTTCACGTCTTCTGGTTTAGTATCAGATACAGCAAGCACTGATTCTTTTTCAACCATACGCAACGTAAGATCTCCGTCATCTGAATCCATATCTAAACCACGTGTCCAACGACCGTGTTCAATTAGAATCCAATCACCTACTTTATAGTCGTCTTTGTTACGAGGACCTATAGAGTAGACTCTACCCCAACGTGGGTAAATGCCTCGAGTTTGGCCATTATCGTCTCCGATAATAAGTCCACTCTTTGTTTTTTGTTCTCCGAAGTGCATATCACTTACAAGCACTCGATCACCTATTGCCTTAAGTGTGCCTTTAAATTTATTAATAGCCATTAGTCACCTTTTTTCACAAAATTGCCGTCTGCGTCTTCAACCCATTCGTCTTCAACTTTAGCTTCTGCTTTAGTTTGTCCGGCTTTACGAGCTGGTGCTTTTTTTGTTGGAGCATCGTCAACCATTTCACTTACTGGTTCTGGTGCTTCAGCTTCTTGTTCTTTTGCTTTTACTGGTGCATCATCTGGTACAGGCATTGGATTATCTTCATAGAAACTTTGTAAAACATCTTCACGTTTCTTAATAATCTTACCACCTGGTCCTAATTCGTCACCACGTGCATTTACTCTTGCGTTACCTACTGCTTGAGTAAGTTCGTTACGCTGACGTAATAAGTCCATATCTACTGCTTTACCTTGCATAGTTTTGTACTGTTTACGTCCTGTTTGTTTTAGAGCCATATTTTTTCTCCTTTAGTTATAATACTACTTATCTCAAGAACTCATGCCAGTCCAGGCCATATTGGATTGAGTCTATTTTGTGTACTCCTATCAAATATAGCACATATGATGCTACACTTGATCCACGTCCTACACCCCATACAATATCATTCTCACGCATAAAGTCTACAAGATAGATCATATACTGTAATAATGGATACATACCACGCTTTTCAAATTCGATAAGTTCTTCGGTTACTCTAATCCATTCATACGTATGTGTTTCTTTAACATCATCTGTTTGATATTTTTCCATTAATTTTTCTTCAAGCCATTTATTAGGATTAATAGCCTTGTATGCATCGGGCATAAACCATTCACTTTGACATACACCGTCAAAAGTCTTTTGATCTACATCTAATGGAATATACTTTTGTAGTTTGCTAAGGCCTTGTTCTTCCATAGCCTCATTAAACTTGTCTACATCATCGTTGGCATCACATAATACCACATGGACTTTATCTGCATGACCACTATAGATCATATCGATTAAGTCTTTGTTTGTAAATCGCGGAATCCCGAGAGAGTCTGTTTTCATAATCATACTTGTATTTTAACTGATATTAATCAGATTGTCAAGATCTTTATTGTCATTATCTTGATTTAATTTTTGTTTTGCTAGTTTTACCTGCAATTCAGTCTTATATATGTCAAGAAATGTAGCAATTTGATCTCTAACTTGTGGATTTGCAGTCGAGTGGTATTTTCTAGACAATTCCAAAATCTTTTGTTCAACTTGTGGTATTGTTAAATCTTCTAGTTCAGGCTGAAATGGATGAAACATTATGCTGGCGCCGTGAACGTACCTTTGTATTCTGCAAATATAGTAGTGCCACCATCAATTGTCATGAAGTTGATAATAGTATAATCTGCATCACTACCAATTACAGTTGTATTATTTGATGTAGGCCAGTTTGTATCAACTTTAATACTACCGCCAGATTCAACTGCCCATGTAACTGTTCGATTTGATCCGTCATTCAATAGCATTACGGTTAGTTTACCTACTTTTGCCGCCGCTGGCCAATCAGACAATGTAAGTGTTAGGTCTGCACCGATGGAGAATGTTTGAATATTTCCGTTTGCAAAACTTACGTTTTGTCCCGAGTTAATTGTACCACCTGGATATAATGTTTCAGTGTTAGCAATTAAGTCAGCACCTGTAATTTGATTACCAAAGAAATTGTTGTTTGCATTTGTTTTAGCAGTATTGTCTTGTAATGATTCTATTTCAGCTTTTGCACTTACAAAGTTATTTTTAACAGTTGCAAAGTTATCTCTAAAACCTTGTGAATCGTTATCAACTCCTGCTACAGGATAAGATTCGTTTATGTTAGTTGTGTTTATATTACTGGCCATATTATTTGTTCTCCATTAGTATTTATCGCAGTTATACGTTATATTGATAATTTCCGAAAACAATGTATTGCTCTTCGCTGTTACCTTTAGTACTGTCTATTATATATCTATCTATATCAAAGTCAAGTACTTTAAAGTCAAAACCGCTGTTTTTGATATTTAATAATATATCGGCACTTGTTCCGGGTTTACAATAGCATAACGGAACAGCCGGCACAAATCCTAGTGTACCTTGTCCTAGAGTTTGTTGTGTACGCATCCAAAGTGGTAAAAACTCTCTTTCAGTATCACCTACTTGTTTTATTCTGTTACGCATATTTGTAATATTTGTAAGATATCTAAATTGGTCTTTTGACTGACTTGCATTAACACCTTGTGTATCTGCTTTAATAGTATTTGTATTGGGTCTAAATCTATAAGGTTCTGCAGGGTCTCCTGGCAAAATTGAATTACTATTAAACTGTGTACTGCCGTCATTACTAAACACAACTACAGATCCAGTTGTTGTTACAAATTGTTCACCTTCTCTAGTAACAATGATCAACGAGTCGTCTACAGATGGAACACTAAGAGTTGCACCCCTACCTAATATTTCTAATCCAGATCGTCCTGTACCAATGCCGCTATTATCATCTTTTTCTTCGACATTAACACTGTCGACTGTTATACTTTGATTATTTGATATCTTAATTTTATTTTTAGATCTTCCGATTGTAGGTTCTGCTGGATCAATTATCTCTACATAAACTACTTCGTATACTATATCATTACTGCCACGTGCAGTTGCTTTTGCAGTTTTTACAGAACCAAATCTAAATCGTTTTCTTTTGTGATTTAATCCTGCCGCGCCTATATAGGTTTCTATTTCTTTAGTTTCAATGCCTGCATATGCTAACATTTTTAAATTAGTTTGTAATCCAAACTGTGAATCATTAGGTCTGTAAATACTTGCTGGAGTAAAGATGTTTGGATTAGATATAAACTGATTGAATAAATTTTTATTTTGTTCTTTCATCAACGGACGCATACTTAAATTACTGTACAATGTATCATCAGGATCAATTGTACTTAAAGTAAATTGTCTTTCAATAGCACTAAATCCAAATTGGTCTTGGGCTCGTATAGTAAATGTATATTTTCTATCAATAGTAGTTTCAGAACCATCAAATGTTGTTGTTTTATTATCAAATACTGTTAATCCAAGATTTTCAACAGTACCAAACTGTGTAATTTTACCTACTATTTCTCCGTCAATAGCTAAACTTAATCCAGGAGGTAGTTTGCCACTTACTAATGTATAAAATAATTTTCCATCAGGCACGTTTGTACTTGCTTTTACACCTAATGTACTAATAAAATTTGCTCTTAGTGTTCCAAGATTTTCAGCAGTTAGCCATGAAATAGTACTTTCAACTTCACCTAATAGTTTTACAGTAAATGTTTTTTCACTTTCTACAGTATCTGCTTCACTATTAGTAGTTTGTACAAAGAATGTTGTACCTCTTGGTATTACTGTACCATAATAAATTTTTGTATATTCTGTAATGTCTTGTGCTAGTGTGCCGTCGATATTAATAATACCGTAATCAACTCCGTCAATAGTTTCAACTTCTAATCCTTCAAACTTATGTGATGTTGCACCGTCATAGTATACACCCGAAATATCAGTTGTAGTAGGATTATAAACTTTAATACGTCCTGCACCTGTAAGGTTATCTGCTGTTGCTAAAAAATAAGTTGAACTTTTTAAAGGCTCAGTCAATTCTACAGTATCAAAATCGTTACTTTGTGTGCCAGTTAAAATGTTTGCATACGTTTGACTTTTTGTACTAAGTCTTGGTAGACTTAACAACGTATCTAAATTAATAACTTTTGTAATTTTTACAAACTTTGTTCCGCCTAGTACCGGAGCATCTTCGTATAAATCAAATTGTGTTTCTTCATAATCAATATCTGCAATCTGCCTAATAGCACTGATTGTAAATTTATATTCTCTTGTTATTGCAGGTTGGTAAGGAACTCGTCCTGCAATTTCACCTGTTCTAGAATCAAGTGCAAGTCCAGGAGGCAATGTACTTTCACTACCATCGTCATTAGTTTGTTTTAATATATAACTGATTACACCTGTTGTACTAGCCGGATCATATGTATCTAAAAATAATGTTACATAGTTGTCTGCACGTCTAAATCCTAAATCACCCGGAGTTAACCATACTGGCTTTCTTAGGTTTGTATTATCTGCTGTAAACAATCCTGAAGCAACTTGCATAATTGTGTTGTCTGTACGTAAGAAGTCATCACCTACAAGGTATAATTGAAACTTACGTTTGGAAACTGTTGTTCCGTCGCTAACACTTACTATGAACTCATAATAGCGATTTAATTTTTTTGGACTACGTGTCGGTGTGTTAAAATCATAAAATGTTGTATCAAAGAAATAACTATCAAAACCATTAGAGCTTTTAACTCCAAAGTCGAAAGGAAATTCTCCATATGTATTTGTGTCAAAATATCCTGTGTTTGCACGATTCTGTAATGCAAGTATAGGTTCAACTGCTCCAACAATCTTACCATCGGTTGTTAATCTTAATCCCGGAGGCAATTCTCCATCTTCGCTTGCAATCCAATATTCTAAATTTTCACCTGCTTTAAGATCAGGATCTAATACTTCTAATTGAAAATCTACAATACTACTATCTAATACATATGCTTTGGTGTTTGGTCCCATACCTAAAGCACCTTCAGGTGTTACCCAAGTTGGAGCATCCATGCCATCGATTGTTAGATTAAATGTTCTATCTTGTTTAAAGATGCCACTTGTAGCTCTAATACAAAATGTGCTAGTTATACTTCTAGCAACTTCAAAAGGAGTTCCTTCTAATCTATTATTTTCTATTCTTAATCCTGCAGGAAGTTTACCACTTATTAGTGTTAGTGTAGGAGCGTTTTGAACAGGCAAGGGAATTGATTGGGTTGTGCCTTCTTGAAAAGTCCCAAGATTATATCCTGTTGCTACTGTCCATAGTTCCATTAAATATCACCTAAGTCTACATTTAGTTGATTCGGGCTTACATAAGTTCCAAAGTCAACATCGGTTGTTGCTTCAATAAATTCAATAAAATTTGTTGCTACTTTGTTAATATCACCAAAATCAAAACCTTTAACAAAACTTTGTATGCCATCAACTTCACGCATGTCTACACCGAACACTGTAGTTCGTACATCCCCGGAACCTGTAATATTAAATCCGTTTGTGTCTAAGTTATTACCTAAGCGTGGATTTGAGTCTGATTGTAATACTGTTTGACTTGCTATAGTAACACTATTATCTGTGACAGTTGTTGTTACGTTTGAACCGCCTGCTATAGTAAGTGCAGAATTAGATTGATCAAGTGTACTATTACCTGTATCAGCAATAACACTTATTCCATTTAATCCTGTTGCAGTTGAGCTTATTGTAATACCATTTGCAGTTGCAACTAATGTAGTTCCTGATCCTGCAATTATTTTTTTAAATTGTAAGTCAGCATTAACTCTTTGTGCAAATATACCTTCACCTGAACTACCTAAGTTACTAGCAGTTGTTGCTTCGACTATGCGATTGTCTAATTCTGAAAAGTTACTATTTGCTTTAGTAAACGCTTCTCTTAGATCATCTCCGCTACCGTCGTTTGCAACAGTTCCTATGTTAATTGTTTTTATTGCCATCTTTAACTCCTGATACTGTATTTACCTGATATTGTGCTTGTACTAGAATTTAATTTATTATATCTTTGTACAGCTACACGTCTAGGCCCGCCCATAGCGTCATTTGTATCGCCATATCCTGTAAGTGATCCTGCTTGCATTGTTTCTACACTATCATTATGTACCATAGTCTTTAACTGTGCTGGAGTCAGCATAGGATTGGCTTGCAAGTATAATGCTCCAATACCGCACATCTGTGGACTAGCCATACTAGTGCCTTGAATGTTACATTGTCTAAAACCGCCACCACCGTAATATGCGGCATCAGTAAATTTGTTAGTTGTGCTTGTACAACTTGTAATCTCGTCACCAGCGGCATAGATATCTACACCCGGCCCTGTTGTACTAAATCCAACTTTGTTATCTGCTGTTGAATTTTGTGCAAGCAAACTTCCTACCATAAATGCTTCTGTACTATATGGTGAACTACCTCTGTGGTAAAAACGACTGCCGCCACTATACACTACAATATTACCATAGTCATCACCGCCATCTACATCTACTTTAAAACTATTGTTACCTGCGGCAATACATACATGTACGCCTTCGTCTATAAGTTCTTGTACGTCTGTATCTACACTTGTAACTCTTACAGGAACTCTATAAGATCCATTAGAAAAGTATGGATACAATCCGTAGGTATCTCTTAGGTGTGATCTAGTTGCAAAACTTGGATCATTACTACTACTATAGGTAGTTCCTCTGTACTCAATTGAAGTTGCTGTTCCATATCCTGTACTGTAGCCCCAACTCATGTTTACTATAGTTGGACGTTTACGTCCTGTTACAGGATCAATTGGTTTATTCCTGTGCCATAATTTTATAACATCAAAACAATTACTAATACTAATACCTGTACCACTGTCACCTGAGCCTTCTAGGCCTGCAACTTTGACACTATATACTCTTGAATTTTTTGCCCAACCAAAGTGTTTACCAGCCGCAGTGCCAGCAACGTGTGTACCGTGACCGTCTGTATCTCTGTAATGATTTGCACTCTGTGTACCACTAAGTCCACTTGCACCGTACCAATCTATTTGATGTACTCTATATCCTGTATCTGCAACATATCCTGAACCACCTGCTATTGCTGGATTGTCTTGTGCTGGTGTATTGCCGTCTTGGAATATGCTTCTAATAGTAGCAAGCGGTGGCTTACTAATAACTGGAGCAATGTATGTGTTGTGGAAAGCATAACCTAATGGATTGTTTGCTAGAATACCTGCTTTAGTACGCATATCGTCTGTCCACTCTGGAGCAAGACTTCCGCCTTCCCATAAACTTGTATATTCAAACATACAAAAGTTTAGTAGATACAAGTATTCTTTTGCCGCTACTTCAAATGCATCTGCATCAGTCTTCCAAGCATTTCCGCCATATCCTGATGAATCCCATTTGCCTGCATCATATGCTTCTTCCATTGCCGCATACAAATCACCTGACTGCCAATCAGCGGCTAAGAAACTATATAATTTTATATCATCTGCAGGTAAACCGTGCATGTGTAGAGTGTGTAATACGTGTTCAATAACTTCTTGTGCGTCTATGTCGCCGTCGCCATAACCATCACCAGTTGAGTTCAAATACCAAACCATATCGTTTGCTACATGGCTATCAAATAGTGGTGATAGATTCCAAAAAGTAATACCAGCATCTGTTAAGAAGTTTGTGCTATAGTCTCCACCGGCTCCTCTTGCTACTCGTTGTAGTGTTGGCAATCCAGCGTGATAAGTCCCTGTGTCACCACGTAGTGTTTTAATCATCATCCTCTGGTATGTTTTATTAATACCCGCGGCATTTGGATCTAAGAACAGTTCAAACATACGTGCTACTTTTTCTAGCCACGCATCTGGAACTGCTGTTTGTCCACCTACTCCGCCAGCACCCATTATTCTTACACCGTTGGTTGTAACTTCACGTTTGAAGAAATCACTGCCATTACCGTTAACATTAATAATTGAGCCATTTCTGTAATCAACATCAAGATCATCAATAGCAAACTCTGGATGGTCAACTTGTAGTCCACTATCTTGTATTACAACATCTACTCCTTCACCATCTAAGGCATAATCGTAACTGCCTACTAATGATGTAGACCATGTTGTATCTTCTGTGGTTATACTATGACGTCTTTTACCCCAGTCTATAACTTGTGTGCTAAGTTCACTAGTTCCTTTATAAAAAGTTCCTGTAACTCTAGCTTGTATTCCTATTTCTAAACTATCATCTTGTTCGGGTGGAATAGCAACATCAAGAACTCTGCTATCACTTTTAAGTGCATCAGCTTCAGCTTCTGTAAGCAAGTAATGTGTATTACGTTGTGAACCTGGTCTTGCGTTTGCTACTGTGGTTGATCTGTTTGGTATGTTACCAGCACCAGTTTCTTCAATCATTTCCTGATTAAATGCTTCGTAGTCTACACCTTTTTTAAGAGTAACTACATATTCTACTTCACTCATGTTAACTCCTTAATGTAAGTCTACCCACGCACCGTTAGCATATCCTTGAAACTTATTAGTTGTAGTGTTATAAATTGTATCTCCGTTAACTGCTGTAAGAGCATTACGTTCAGTAGTAGTGAAACTTGCCATGTTCAATGGACTCTTATTAATGACAACTCTATCTGTTGCACTTAGGTTTATACTTGAAGCACTTTCTATTGTAGGTACTCCTGCACCTGTGCTAACAATATTAGATGCTGTAATTGTTCCTGTTACGGTTAAGTCATTGTCAACAGTAAGATTATTTTCAACATCAAGATCACTGCTCATTGTTACTGCTGGAGTAATTGTAATACCGCTTGAATCGTCTGTGTCAATAATACTAGAACTTAATGTAAAGTTACCGATTGAGTCTCCGCCGCCTTGTGCTACCCAAGCGTAATCTCCACTAGTCCAACTTAGTACGTAACCATCAGTAGGATTGCTTTGATTTAAATGTGTGTCTACATCTGCGTTTGCATATGCATCAGTAATTCCAAATCCTGATATTGTAGTCGGCTTGCCTGTAAGTGCCGCCCATGAAGCTGATGCTGTAATACCGGTTAAGTTACTACCGTCACCGTAGAAATTATTTGCATAAACATTATTCCACTTATTAGCAACAGACCCTAAGTCTACTGAGTTTGCAGTTGCACCTGTTAGCACACCTGTACTAAATGGTTGTGTAGTTGAACTACCTCCTGTAATAACTTGATCTAAACTAATACTTGTTAAGTTACTTCCGTTACCATAAAGCGTATCTGCTTTGAATGTTCCAGTAACATCTAAATTATATAATGGAGTAGTGTTCCATAAACCTATTCTACCTGCACTAGTATCTACAAATAATGCAGTTACCGCAGTACTTACTGGTTTTGTTTTTATATATAAATCATGCCCAACAGTATTAATACTCATGTCAACTGCTGTAGCTGTTGTGCTTATTGTAAAGTCGCTGTCTGCACCTAGAATTATTCCACCATCGTTTGAAACAGTAAGGCTACCTGTAATATTTTGATTACCTAATCTACCCAGTGCGTCTGTAATTCCGTAACCAGCTAATGTAGTTGGTGTTCCAGTTAATGAACTCCATGCACCGTCAAAAGTATTCGGAGTGTTTGAAAAGTTGTTATAGTCTAAATAATAACTTCCAGCAAATCCGCCGAGTGTTGATGCATCTAATCCACCACCACCTTCTGCAATATCTGCGGCAGGCGCCCAGTTTGAGCCATTCCATTTTAATACTTGTCCTGCTGTTGGTGGTGTGCTTGATGTATCTACATCTGCTAAATCATCTATGTCGTTTGGAATAGTTGGTTTATCAGTTAAGTTTACATAACTACCTGTAGTTGCAACACTTGCTAAACTAGGTGTACCTATTACTTCATTGTAATTAATGTAACTGTTTACAAATGCTTGTTGCACACCGTCAAATTTTAATGTTTGGTTTGCACTTGGAGTTGTTAAAATAACATCACTTAAATCTTCAATTTCTCCAGCCGCGCCTCCGCCACCGCCTGTGTTTATAACAGTTAGTGTTCCTGCGGCATCGTCATATGTTAAATCTATCCCGGTACCTTCGGTTAGCATTGCGGCAACAATGTCTTGTACTCTTTCAGCTGTGTGATATAAATTAGTACTGCCTTCTGGTAACTCGTCAGTTGTTTGTGCAACTACTGCCGGCTTGTTTGTTAAGTCTGCATAACTTCCGCTGAACGGACTATATGCTACACCTGCTATAGTTAATCCTGTAGCGGCTATCGATCCTGCGTTTACTATTCCGCTTCCTGCTAAATTTAAATTATCACCTATCGGTAACTCTTTTAATTTATTGCCATCATCTGTATCAATTATTAGTGGAAATCTATTTGCCATATCTTTATCCTTATAACGCCGCTATTCTTGTTTGGAAGTCTGCAAAGTCGGCACTTGCCGCTACTTCTGTTTTTAGTGTTGCGAGTGTAATTGTTTCTGCTTGTAATGCAGTTGCCGCCAATGCACCTTGTGCAGATGTTGCCGCATCTGTAATTCCGTAACCTGCTAGTGTAGTTGGTGTACCGTTTAATACTGCCCACGATATAGTAGAATTAACAGCATCAACAAGTAACGTACTATCGTCTGCAAACACACTACCGGTTAAATCGCCGTTAAAAGTATTTGTAGATGCATTTACAATAACAGTACTGTCTTGTCCAATAACATCACCTTTAACACTTTGTACTGTAATAGCATTATCGTTATCTACAACAGCAAGATATAATTCTGTAAAGTTGTCATTTACTTTATCAAATGCTGTTCTAATTGCATCACCGTCACCTTTGTTAGCACTTGAACCTATATTAATTAACTGTTGTGTCATTATACTCTCCCTACAACGACTTCAACTAAGCCCTTGCCGTCATCTGTTTTAGATCCAACTGCTTTACCTATAACTTGTCCTATACCTGGACTATTATTAACAATAGCATAACCTTCTATAGCACTTGTTACAAGCATGTCGCCTTTACGTACCATACCAATTACTTTACATGGAACTCTACCTTGTAATGCTAATGGAACAACGTGTTCGCCATCTAATGCACTATTCATTAAGTGTGCTGGATTTTCTGAAACAATACCTGCTACTCTTGTATTACCTTTTTCATTAGTAATTGTAATTTCTTGTTCGCCGCCAAACACAACCACTGTACCAAATTCATATTTTGCATCAGCTAGATAATTCTCAGCCAAGTCAGCATACTGTGCAGATGTAGCAGTACCATAAATTGTGCCAAAAGCGTTTGTACCAGAACCAATATCATATGTTCCGTTTGTATAAGGTATAAACTTAGTTTGTTGGAATGTTATAGCTGGCTGGTTATCATTTGCAATTATTGCAACTTCACCTGCGTCACTAAATCCTGTACCTGCGCCGATTGCTATACCTGTACCGCTGGCATCTTTTTCACCTGGTGCTTCAATAAAGCTACTGTAGATCCAGTCAACGCCAAGTCTTGATTGGTTAAGTGTACTATCTGTATTACTACCGTAACTTGAGTTCTTTTGGTGTGTACTTGGAGCAACTCCTACACTACCAATATCAACGCTACCTGCAAAAGTTGTTGTTGTATTACTAGGTATTGTACCAACACTATCAAATATACTTGCACCACCCGGTGTAGTTACATTAAGAGTGTTTGCTGTTTGGTCAATAATTTTATAGTTATCAATATATAAACTTTGTCCGTCTATGCCACCATCTGATTTTGTTTTTACAATACTATCTGCTTGTCCTGTTGTACTAAATGTACCACCAGTGTTAACAACGTCAGCGAATGTAACTGCATCTGGTTGACCAGCGCCTGCTGATGTTCTACCAATAACATAGTTTTGAGGAATATCAGGGAATAATTCAAATTGTAGTCCGGCATTCTTAATATAGATCCATCCGTTTGAATCTTCAAATTGTAAGCTATTAAACGAAGCAACACCTAAATCATTTTGTGTAATACCTGTTGCATTTAATCTAGTAGTTGCGGCATTAAGTAATAATTTACTTTGTGCAATTATAGCGTTAGCGGCAATGTCACTATCTTCAATTGCTCCTGGAGTAATTCCAAATGTTGCAATATTATTAGCTACGCTGATAGTTATATCACCTGCTGGAGTTGCATTGTCGTATGTAGTGCCGTCGTATATTAATAAATCATTAGTTGCTCTATTACCAATGTCTGCACCAATTGCTTCTGTACCAAAAGGTGTTCTACCGTCAACATAACTTTTTGTTGTTGCATCTTGTGGCTGATCACTTCTTGGATCTGCCAAGTTAGCAATTTGATTACTACCCGCATTAAGGTTTCCAGTCAGCGATGTTGAACCATCTCTAGCAAGTACACCCGGGCCTAATTGTCTATTAAGACCAACAACAGTTCCGTCTCTTTGGAAATGCAACCTTCTGTTAATAAATTCATCTACTGCAAATTCTGTAGGTACTGCCTGTGGATCTGCATCACTTAATAAGTCATCGTTTGAGAACTCACTAATTCTTACACCACGTCTAAATCCTAATCCGTCTAAGTTACTAATAGCAATACTTGCCGCGAAAGTAACTGTACCTGTACCTTGATCAACTTCAAAGTACTTACCAACTCTAAAGAATCCATCTTGGTCTGTACTTACCCAGAACACTCTACCTTTGCCACGTTCGTCAACCTCAGCGGCTTGTGAAGGTGTCTTAGTAGGCGGTCCATAAATAACACCTGGATAGTTTGATTCATTAAATCCGCCTGATCCAATATCGTTAAAGTCATGTCCGTTAGCTCTTAGTGTTGAAATACTAATTGTAATTGTTGCGTTTTCACCTGCAGGTAATGATAATGGTATAGTACGCTGTTGTGGAGTTCCACCACCAAATTTAATACTTGAAACTAATCCTGCACTAGTTGCCGGACTGTTAATATCTGTACCTGAAACATCGTTAATAACAACAGTTGCATATTCGTAGTCACCGTTTCCTGCATCAACTCTTGGAGTATAGTTTGAAACTCTAAAAGTTTTACCATCATGTGTAAAGATCATATCTGCATTATTAATTCTATCAATATCAATAGTGCTTGAAATTCTAGTTATAGCAAGTACTCTATCTCCTGCTGTAGCACCCATTGTAGTTCCTGCACCTGCATATGTTGAGTCGCTTGCATATGTATTGTCTAGTAATAAATTTAAATAATCAAATCCACTATCAAAAACAATTTGTGATTGATCTGATGGAAGTGCCGCATTGTCACTGTCTTGGTTGTTATAACTAATTGTTCTGTAAACTTGTGTTGGCTGTTCATCAAAGATAATAGCAGTTGATGGTCTAATTGTAGTTGCTGGCTCAACACTATCAAACAAGAAGTTTTTATTTTGTCTTATTGCTAAAATATCGCCATTGTTAATTACTGCCGCTAGTCCTTCGTCACCACCTATTGTTAATCTATAAACTGGTAAGTTTGAACCTTTTGTTCCTGTTGCTGTAACACCATCGACTACGCTAACGTTGGTTATTTCATATTGAACATTTGATGTACCATCGTCAACATCTAGTAATGAATTATTGTATGGAGGATAATCACAGTCAGTAACATATACACTTGTAGCACCTACTGGCATCGTATATGTTGCATCTGTAAATCCTTCAACTGGCTGTGTCATAGGACGTAGTGTTGTGACTATATCAACTTCTTCGTTTGGATCTGACCCTGCTGATACTAATCCATAGTTACCATTTGAGTTAGAACAGTTCAACGCTCTAATAATACTACCGTTGTTACACATAAACGCTGTATGGTTGTAATATGTAAATGTTGAAACTTGCTCTGACAACGCACCATTGTTTACAAATAGTCCATAACCTAAGTCGTTAACTTGTGTATAGTCGTTTGCTAACATACTTCTGTTACCAGCTGTTTGTGTAAAGATGTCAATTGGAGAAGCTATTGCTGTATCAAACCCTGCACCTTCATTACTTAAACTATTTAGAAGAAGTGTTGCTGTACCTGCTTCTGCATCATAATTTGTTACAGCATCAATTTGGTAACGCTTACCGCTAATAAAGAATGGCGCTGGAGTTTCAGGTTTTCTAATTCTTAAACCTTTACCAACTGCCGAACTTACATTCAGTGTAAAGTTATCAGTTTTGCTATCAATTTGCATTTCTAAGTTTCCTGAGAATGCATCAATATACATACCACCTCTGAACGCTTGTTCGTTTACACTCTGTGAGAATGAACCACAGACTTGCATGTAAGGTGATTTAATTAGAATTTGTCCATCTGGATCAAGTACCTGTGCAAATCCACCGTGACCTTGGAATGTCATATTTGCTAATCTTGTAGCATCATTCATTAAGAATACATCAATTTCTTTATTATTCAATGGTGTTGATGTTATGTCAGTTGGATCTTGTCTGTAATGATAACCGTAGTTAGCAGTTTGTTTAATATGCCATGCGCCTGAAGCAATATCACTTAGGTTAGGTAATCTGTTTACTGTTAGTCTTACAGTGAAACTAGTACTACCAACATCACTTTGTTCAATTAAGCCAACTGCTCCGTTGTCAGTATAGAACCATGCGCCTGCCCATGATGTAGGAGAAATGTTATCAGCTGGAGTAACTGTTATTAATCCACCAATATCGTTTTCACCTGAGAAACTAATAGTTTGAGCAGTAGCAAGGTCTGCACCTATTCTTGCTGTAACTGCTAAGTTATCAATTAACTTGTCTCTATAGAAATATGTGTTAATCCAAGGCGACTGCGAAATTCTATCTGCTGGACGTATAATACAACGTCTAAAGTCTGAGCCTTTAATACTAACGTTTGCAGGAACCTTTAACGGATAGTCTTCGTAGTAAATACCTGTTTCAACATTGATAACAATTTGTTTGGTACGTGTAAAGTTACCGTATTCTAGTTCTTCACCTAGTTCAAATACTTTTGCTTCTTGTAATACAACTTCAACTCTATCGTATGCTGTACCACCTAAACTGTCACCGCTTGAATATTTTACAATTCTACCAATTGCTCCTGAGCTTTTACCGCGTATAACTTTTCCTGGAAGAATATCAACATTGGTGTTAACACCTTGGTCAACACTATCTTCACTACCATTTGAAAAGTCAATAGTGTATGTACTACCTTCAACAAGTCCTGGTTTACTTGCAGGACCGTTTTGTATAATAGTTGTAATGATGTCAAACTTAGCACTGATACTATTTCTAACAGTAAGTGAAGGTTGTGCAATGCCTGCATCTAATTTTTGTTGCATCAATGTTTGTAATGCTGTGTAGTTATTCTGTAAAACTACTTGTGCAATAATTGTATTAATTTGATTAATTGCCGCAATAGTTTGAGTACCTTGCGAAATTCTTGCTTTAGCACTACTTGGACTTCCGTAGTATCTAACACCTGACTGAATAGCATGGAAGTTAACATTAACACCGTTACCGATATCAATTAATAATCCGTTAACAATTGATTCAACATCTCTTTCACAAGTGTTACCAGACTTTGTAGGTTGAACAGGTGCTGGCAAATCATTTAAACCATTTGTAATAACATCTGTAATAATAGCAAATAGTGTTGTAACTCTTGCAGTTAAGTTTGCTTCAACTGTTTCTGTAAATATTCTTTGTGTATCAACAATAGGATCTTGCAAAGGTGTATACGCTACACCTGCTAAAATATTGTTTAAGATTAAATCTCTTGTTTGGTTAAGAGCCGCTACTGTTTGTTGTACTTGTCCAAAAACTCTATTAGCGTTATTAGACCAATATGACTTAGCCATTCTACGTGTTTCTATATTACCACCACGTCCAATGTCATGTACCATAGCATCAACAATTTTAATTGTGTCTCTTTTACATTTTGCACTGTTATATACAAATGAATTCCAAATACCTGATCCGCCAGCATTTGCTATTTGATCGTCGATCCATGCAACAGTTTCTGTACCAATAAAATCTTTGTTCTCATGTAGCATTGCTTCTGCAATAGGATTAACTACATTTGTATCTGCATATTCTAAATTAGGATATGTTGTATTAATAAATGCTAAAACTTCTTTAGCAATAAACTTTTTATTTTTTGTAATAATATCAATAGCAGGCTGTGCATCTGCATATGGAGTAGTTACACCTACAGCATTTGTAATTGATATGCCTTCACCTTGATCGTAGGTAATAGTTTGTATGTATGCACCTGGCTCTAACGGACTTGCTTCAATAATTGTTTGTGCTTTTTGTGCGGCCGCGCCAACAGTTTTAAATGCATAATTTAAACTTCTGCCTTCTTTACCAACTGGTGAATTAGTTTGTGCATCGTCGCCACTTGTACTAACATATAAATCTACGTTACTTGCAAAACTTGTATTGTCTACATAAAATTTTGTTGCGGCTTGTAAGTCTTCAGTAATACCTGTGTTTGTTCCTGCTAAGTCACCTGGATGATCATGCAAGAATAATGCACCTGTCATTCTGTCGCCTTGACGTCTTACAATACTTTCTCTTGGCAATGATTCATTATTTTTCCAAAAGCCTAATAACGTACTATCATATTCGTTATCAACTATAGTATCTGTTCCTACTGGAACAACAGTATCACCGTTATTAATATTAACTTTGACTCGTGTTGTATTGTCATTGTTTTGTGCTTCGGCTTTTGAAGTATGTAAACTTACAAAGTTTTCATTTACAACACGTATATAATAAATTGTATCGGCTATTAAATTAGTAGGTACAGTGTCTGTTGCTTTGTATTGGAACGGACTTCCATTAGCACCACTGTTTAAGCCGTGACCGATAACTTCTATGTTACCTGATCTATATTCAGTAATTGTTTTTGTGTATTCGGATCCATCAGTGGGTTCAGCTCTTACAAAATCTGCTCTATCTTCAAAAAGACCGTTAACACCATAATGTTGATCACTAAACTTTTTATCAATGACAAGGTCGTCTTGTGTAATTTGTGTACCATGTGTAGTATTAAACTGACTTACTGCTGTACTATCAGTTGCAATTTGCCCAATTCCATAAACAACGTTGCCACTTAGATGTCCACCTAACACTGGAGCTGTGTCAGCACTAACATTAGCACCTACGTTATTAATAACAATTCTACCTTCTTGTGTACTGTCAACAGTAATACCTGTACCAGCTTGTAACTGGCGTTCAATAATTTCTGTACCTAATTGGTTAGTACCTAAAATAAAAGCCGCTCCTGGAGGGCTTGGTGTTAATGCATCTGGTGTGTCACTTAACGCTTTGAAAGTAATACTTCCGCCCTGTCCAAATACTGCATATAACTCTGTAAAGTTACCATTTGCTTTTCTAAAGGCTTCTCTAATACTGTCACCAGTACCGTCATTACCTTCAACACCTAAGTAAATATCTTGTCTTGCCATTCTATTGCTCCGTTAACTAGGTATCTCTAATTTGTCCATATCAAAATTTACACTAACTCCACATCCACATGAGCTTTGTGCGTTAGGATTTTGTATGTCAAACATTGAACCAAACACTTCTTTTTTGTAATCAATTGTCGTTCCAATTAAAAACATTATACTTGCTTGGCCTACTGCAAGTTTACCGTTACTAGTCTCTATAATTTCGTCGTCTTTTTCTAAATCATCGTTAGTCGATGTACCCCATGTATACTCAAAACCAGCACAGCCTCCGCCCTTCATGTTTAAAGTTACAGCGTCTATACCGTCTTTTTCACATAATTCGTTGATTTTTTCTTTAGCGTTGTCAGTTAATGCAAGTATACCCATGGTTTTTCCTTATAACAAATGTATTTATCGTATGATTTTATAATCTTAATGTAAATATAGTTATGTTTTTAAAAGAATATTCCATATCGAAGCGACATGTACGTACTAGTAAGACAGGTAAAGAACATGCTTATAAACGTCAATTAACTATGTGTGTGTTTATATGTGATAATTGTGATGCACATTTTGAACGTGCAAGGGGCAGTATGGATCCTAAACGTTTAAGCAACAACTATTTTCATGTATGTGGAAATTGTGATAGTAAAGTTTTTGCACAACGCAAAGGTGTAGAACGCAAGCAAGTATGGAACTTGCCTGCGTCAAGTAATCTGCCTATTGGTAAATTTTAGTCTTTCTTCCAGATAGTCCATGCGCCGTATGCAATAGCAAGTCCAGCCGCAATTTTAGCTAATGGTGCTAAAAATAATACCATTAGTCCTAATGCTATCAAAGCCGCGCCATCCCAAGATGTACGCTCTTTCATTCTTGATTTAATCCAAGTTCTCATAATTATTTCCCTCTATTCTGCAAATTTGTGATACTACTGTCGTGTCTAGACAATTTACGTTCTAGTACGCTAATAGCTGATCTTTGCTTACGGAGTTGTTCTTCTAAACTTTGTACATAACGCAGGGTTGGTATTTGCTGTTGAGCACCATCTTCTCCCAACATTGTTAAATGATCAACACCTTGTCCTTTTAGTCCACCTGTAACCCTATTAGGATTTTTATCAGATGATGACTGGCTCGGGCTCGGTGCTTTTCTGCCGTACATTTTGTTTAAATAACTCATTATGTTTCTCCGTATTGTATTTATGTAGAGCGATACTGGCTAGGTTCTTACATTTGGATTCACACATAATGTCTGCATACGGCAAAAATGACAATGCATAGTCGTTAACAGCATTGTTTGGATAGTAATCACTGTGTGCTCTTAGTTTGCCTTTCTTATGTCCTGCTTCTAGTAGTGCTGGAAAGTCGGGCATTGTATCGTGTGCAAAGCCTTCGGGTAGTGCTTCGTCTCTACTGTATGAATAATGTATTACAGGTCGTACGCCTCGCCATGAATCTATTACACGAGCAAATCTATCGTCGGTGGGATGTATATATTCACCTTCGCGGCACCAGTGATGGTGTATGTCAAGTACGAGAGCACAGGTGTCGACAAGTTCGAGGCTGTCTTGGATGCCCCATTTGTTTTCGTCGTTTTCGATCGTAATAGAGTTTCTCGCTTCTTGAGATAATCTTGTGTTAACTGCGTGTTTGATACCGGCTGGACCTTGCCTACCGGATATATGGACGTTGCATTTAAAGTCTTGGAATGAGCGTCCATAGCCCATCCACCTGATGACATCGGTGTGATATTCAAATTCTTCTACGCTCCTATCTACAATTTCGGGGTTGTCGCTCGCAAGTACAGTAAATTGGCCTGGGTGCATCGATAGTCGGACATCGAGGGCTCTTGCCGTTTCTCCGACTTTTGCGAACTCTCGTTCTGCGTAGGCAACAACGTCAGGACGCTTCCAATAATAGCACCAATCACGCTGGGTATAAACAGGAAGTACATCAGAACCCAATCGTACCATCCGTAATTCAGTTGGAAGAGATCCCACATATTCAATCAACCTTTTGTATGACGCAATGTTATGGACCATAATGCCCCACAAGCGTTCTTCAGCAACATCACGTGTCTGTCTGTTAAGCCACTGTACTGTTGTGCTACGAGTATTTAGCGGTCGCTGAATTTCTTCTAGTAGTTTCTTCTTCTGCGTTTGATCTGGGTGCATGTACTTACATGCGAAGCCTATACGTTTTATATCATTCATAGTGTTATTATAGTGCCTTTTGTTAAGTTTGTCAATAGTAATTAAACCCAATTCTTTGTAACCCATGAATCATTACAATCGTGAGGATGTGGTTCACCATGGAATACAGCAATAGCAGTCTGGTCTTTGATTATAGGTGGCTTATCTTCTTTAAAGTTTCGTTTACCGTCTATCCTAATAAGATCTCTTCGATCTCGCATTTCCCATTTATAACTTTGTATCCATTCATCTGGCCACCAAACAAAATCATCTCGTTTGGTTTGATCGTGTATATAATCTTGGTCACCATGCATTCTATGTATATAATGTTTAGGATGTCTAGCAAACTCGTCGTATAGATAATGCATAGTACCTGTTTGATAACGGAACACACTACTGTTCATCTTCTTCCAGTCAGACCGTAACGACCTATTAAAGTCTCTTATGATGCAAAACTTTTCTGGATTAAATGTAAACAGTTTGTCTATGTTTCTAAAGACTATAACGTCTAAATCCATATACAATATGTTTCCTTTAACTGGAAGATTTTTATTAAAGAACATCGGCTTATACCACCAACCATGTGCTTCGCTAAGTGCAGGTAAAGGATATGTAACAATTGATTTGTCAATACCAGTAGTGTCTTCTGTAAAACAAACAAATGTGTACGGTATGGTAAGATTACGTTTTACCATTCTTGCTAACGTGTTTACGTATTCAGGTCCGTACTTCTTTCCGTGCTTTAAACAAACAACATAGTTTTCTGTTTCGCCTTTTGCAATAGCAAAGGCTTCACTTTCATCAACTGTAGGTTTAGGTTGCGATTTTGCAAGTTTGGCAAGTTCTTTATCTTGCCTACGCTGTTCGCGAATTACTTTCCACTGTTCTTTTGTGTATTGTCGTTTATCAATCTTAGCCATTAAATCTAATCTTCTGTGATTCGAATGGAGTATAGATTGCACTATTTGCTCCATGCTCAGCACACTCGACAGATTCAACCCAACAACGATCGTCAGTTGCTTCTCTAATCAATTTGTCTGCAAAATTAAATGCGTGTTCTGCAAACTTCTCTGCACCAACACCGTCAAACTCTCTTACTTCACACAATCCTTTTTCTTGTAGATCATAAAAGTCTTGTTTGTGTGGGTCGTTAATGTCTACACAAGTCTTGTGATCAAAACTATCTTCAAGCCATGCTTTAACTTGTTTCAAGCCGCCAAAGTCTACTGCCCAATTTTTATTATCTAGTTTTGCACATCCAAAAGTAAATTTAAATTGCAAACTGTATCCATGTAGCAGATGACAGTGTGAATGATCTGCGTTAGGTTGTCTAAAGACTGCTGAAAGTCCTATGTTGTGTCCGTATGTTTTTGTGCTATAATAAGCCATATTATTCTCCTATATAATAGCGGCAGAATTAGGAGGGTTGACGCTAAGTCCTCTTTGTTAATGTACTTATTATACTATAAATTGTCTAGCGTGTCAACCGAAACGTTTGGAAAATCCCAGTCTTTTGGTAACTTCCAATCAGCTGTGTTTAGTATTGTATATTGTTTTTCTTTGTAAGTGTCGAAAATTCGTGCAAGTTGGTATATCCAATAACTAGGATCTACATCTTTTGTATTGTAATTAGGAGTAGCTCTATATATATTTCCTTTGTACAAGTCAAACCCAATTAAGCATATACTATTACTTAACTGTGATCCTAGTAATACTGCGTATGGACCACTCCCCCAATTAATAGGTTCGTCTTGTCGTTGTTTACCTTTGTAAGGAAGATCTGGAACTGAGTGTAAACTAGGATGGTTAAATGCTAGTTTCCATCGTTGTCTTGTGTAAATTGGATTAATGTTTTTAGCAATAGATTCTTTGACCATTCTTTTATCACAGGCTACAAGATAATCAACCTTGTAATCTCTACATATTGCATTACACCCTATTTTTGTACCGGCGTATTTGTTAAGGTCAATCCCTTTGCGACTTTCGCCGTTGCCAATTACTAACATAAATTTATTTAGCGTGGGTCAACTACTAGTAAAATATTATCGTATGTTTGAGTTTTTTCTGTTTGGAATATCATATGATTACAAGTGAACACACCTGTCATACTAACACGATATTCTCCACCTATAATCATATCGTTTGGAACAGCCATGCTCCATTGATTAGGAATAGCTTCTCCGGGGCGTGTGTTGCGAGTGTATTGTTTTGTAAACTTGTCTAATCTATGCGTATGTCCATCTTTATGATATGCTGTGCCATATACTTGTGTACTGGCGCACTCGTGCTTCTTAGTACCTATCATTATAAACTCTATGTCGTCATGCTTTTCAATTGGATTATTTACTACTTCAATTTTAACATCTTGGAATACAAAAGCATTATCAAAACTCATATACATTATTCCTAATGTTATAAGTGTCACCATACTTAGTCCGCTGATTACATTAGCCATTGCCTTAACTATTATATACCTTTTATTCGTCATTTTTTAAGTCCTTAACTTCTTTGGTTACCGCAATGAATTCAGAACGTACTTCTTGTAAATTTTTGCTTGCCCTATTGAGTGTTTTAACTAAGTGTCTTATAGTGTATATAGTCCAAAACCACCAAGTTACTGCTGTTACAGCAAACAGTCCGAGACCCACCCAGAATGCTTGCTCAAAGTCTATTACGCCTGTTGTTACTAATATTAGATTGATCACTAGAAATACTGTTGGCACTAGTCGTGCGAACAGGTCCCAGCGTTCAACCTGAGCCTCAATGTTGTTTATATTTGCCTGTTTTTGTGTTTTATTCATTCGTGCTTTCTCCCTTAATAGAATTCATAACAAATTCCATATACTTTTTAGTACAATGTATTTAAATTTATTTTTGGGTTTATTAAATGTTTGCTTTATGTAGCAATTAGTCCGAATGGTTTCCATTCGCCGGGTGTACCAGTTCTAATACAAACCCATCCAACATAACCACCTATTGTTGCTTGGTTATTCCAAACAATATCGCCCTGATTATATGTTCCAGTTTCTGGAATAATATTTGACGATTGCATTTTAATATTATCAAATGATATAGCACCGTTTGACATAAAAGAAACATCACTAGGTATGTTGTTTACACCAATTGCAATCTTTCCATCTACATGTAAATTTTCTTGTACGCACACCTTGCCGTCTGACGTTACGTTTAATGGACGATTGTCGCCTATTTGTGTTAAAAGAGTTTCAACAGCATCACCTAGATTAACAAGTCCTTCACTCATCTGTGTTAATACATTTGCATCTAAACTAACTAGTTTCATTATGCTTCAATCCTTCCAAACGCTTTCCAAACACCAGGTAGACCGCTTTCAATACATATCCAGCCTACAAACCCTTCAGCTGTTGGATTAGTGTTATAAGTTATGTCGCCCTTCATGTAACTACCTTCTGTTGGCGCTTGTACATCATACTGTATCTTTTTGTTCTGAATGCTTATTGGTCCTGCTATTGTTAAGTCAGCATCAGCTCTTGGAGCAGTTTTAACTCCAATTGAACTAGTTACTTTTATGTCGCCTGTTTTTTCAACATTAATTCTAGTAGTATTATCTGTAATAATTTCTAAGTTACTAGTAGTATATGTACCTATCTTAACTGTATCAAACCAAGGATCAACTACAAATTCTGCTTCATTACTGCTTACACTAAGTTGTCCATTAGGTAACTCATTACCGATTGACAATCTCATCAATCCGCTATCCCAAGTTACCCAACCTTCATCAAAGTTAAAATCACCTGAGGTATGTAAATTATTAAGAACACCAACGCTTTGTAATTCACTGTATGTTACTGTAGATCCTAGAGCACCGGCACTTAGTACATCAATGTTATCAATTTTAAGACTTGCATCTCTATGTAAGTTAATTGAATCACTAGCATAAAAACTATTTGTTCTATCTTGCCAAACAAACAACTTTGTGTCTTCACCTGGTTTTCTCCAGTTAATTCCAACAAGATCAATGCTACCATTTTCGGTTGCAAAATCTATATTAGCTGTGTGTCTTTGATCTGTAATAAATTCTGTTGTAACAATTTTATTTGCTGTTAGTACTCCGTCAACTGTAAAGTCACCTGTAGCAACTGTATTGCCTACAAGTGTGTCAGTATCAACAGCATCAACAGTAATACCATCATCAGCAACAAGTAAAACTAGTCTACTTGCATTATCAGTTATACCTGTGCTTCTAAATAATGTTAGTTTTCCACCGTGAACTGCATTGCCGCTGATAGAGTTACGACCGGGTGTATCCAGCGAAACTTCAGCGTTTGCAAGTGTTTTAATTGTTTGATCTAGGCGTACTAAACCTTCTCTAATACTCGTGTTTGTGCTCATGCAAGTATTTATCAGATTACCTTAAGTAGAATCGTTTCAGGATTACACCTACCATTAAGTTTTGTGTCAGTAGTTTTAATATCCTCTAAGAATGTACGTAGTTTAACTTTACCTGCGTCTTTAAATTCTTTGAGTTGATCTGCTGGTTTACGTAGTGTCTTTTGTACACTCTTTGCTTCATCAAACGCAAGGATTGTAGTACCTTTTACAGTTAAACCACTACCTTCTCTACCCATTCCTTTAGGGTCAATATTTTTAGCCACATACTTTCCTAGTTTACGTGTCTTACTATTGAATACCCATAGCTCACTAGCACCAACAATATCTGCAGGATTTATACTTGCTAATTTAAATTTCTCATCTAGTTTTAGATATTTTAATTTTGCTACAAGTTTATCTGCACTGTACACTTTTGGCTTACGTGGCTTACGAGTTGCTTTTGCAGTATCAATAACAAAATCAAGAGCAATAATTAATTCGTTTATTGCAATTCTATAATTTCTTACATCTGCTTTTTTAAAATGTCCGTATCCTTCTTTGAGCTGTAACCACTGATCTTGATCATGTTCGCTCATTTTTTTAAGTTGTCCTGCTGTAGGATATCTTTCTAGCTCATCAAAGTCTGTCAATGCATCTACATAAAAAGTTTTTAGTTTGCGGGCATGTGCTTGTGTAACATTTAGCTCCCTAAAATGATTTTTAAAGTTGAACCCTTTCGGGTCGAATGACTTTGGGTCTGTTATCCAACCTTCTAGCCAGTCATCAATCTTTTCACTTTGTAGATATGCTTGATCTCGAATACGTTCTTGGATAGTAGGAACATATACATTTTCTTTTTCTTTTTCAACTTCTTTCTTTTCTTCAACTACGCTAGTACCTGCTTCTATTGCACGTTCAATTCGAGCTTTCAAAAACTTTGATGCAGGAGCAGTATCGCCCATTGTTCCAGGTAGACTTTGCCAATACTTGTCATGCTTTTCGTTATAGTCAGGCATGCCGTTCATCAACAGTTTTGCTGTAA
>Ga0222718_10000038_pt1 | contig 137167 bp, 107 predicted proteins | sample C33_27DmetaG_FD_165045 | JGI IMG/M metagenome (GOLD analysis project Ga0222718, IMG submission 165045) | Estuarine water microbial communities from San Francisco Bay, California, United States - C33_27D | ecosystem: Environmental > Aquatic > Marine > Unclassified | place: USA: California...
GGATCCCGCTGCGTGGAGTCGGCCTGACTCGTTGCGGGATCTTGTGGGCATGGTTATGCCTCCTTTCGGAGGAGACATTAATGCAAGTCTCAGGCCAAACCGTTCACTAAAATAGATGTTTCAGGACTGGCTCTAGGTAAAAGATGTCTGCGAAGCATCATAATCATGAGGGGAACCTGTGATTGTGAAGATCAATTAAGTGACAAATCAGGTGTTCTTGCAAACGATTAACAATTATGTTTGCGGAAACATATGTTTGCAGAAATATTCACGTTTAAGTGATACCACCTTAAATTCACACAAGTTCAGTGTCAAATGAATTTGCATCGTTTTTGATATTCGTGAACGAAACTCGTGGCTGCTATTCCAATTCGAGTTGAATACTTTCGATCAAGGCGTCAATCTCGGTCTGATCGAATTCTTCTTCTGGGCCAGTCATGCTGAACATGATCATGCCTTTCTCAACCGGGATAATTGATTGAACGGAGTACCATTCTTTCCCGATATCAGCTTGGTCAATATCTTTTCCTTCTTGGAGTTCACCATGAGCGAAAGTGAATACCAACTCTTTTCCATTGACCTCGTAGATTTTGTCTTCTGACTTCATATTCTTTAGGCTCTGGTTGACTGGATTCTGTTGACTCATTTGCTGCTGGGCCTGCTGATCTTCCATTCCTTCCATCTGAAATGCCATTCGTAACAAGGCAATCCCAGACTTCTCCTCGCCCTTGGCTTCAAAGATTGCCATGTCCATTTCTGCAACGACAAGATTCATCCTCATCGATTGCGAGGGAGCAAATCGATCTGGGATCTCTATCGGAAGAATCGATTCTTGCGCCGCGAGAACATCGACAGGACTTCTCGATTGTTCCATTTTGAACTGTTGGGAGAAGTAATAGACGCCACCGCAACATGCCAGCATCAAAACGCCTAAGATTGCCGAAACAATCAGCAGGACTTTGGCGGTTGTGCTCATGCCCTCTGATTGATGTCGGTGATCAAATTCAGGTTCATCGTCGGGAATGTAGGACATCTCAAGCTTTCAATCAGATCAATCGAATGGTGTAGAGTTGATCTGTTTTACACAAGAGGTCCGTAGAATCGCAATCATTATTTTCCAGACGATGGGCTTAATATCCTCGCCTTCAGATGAAACCTTTAGGCTCTTCCCAACTTCTGGAAAAATTCACCAGAGCATGAGAGCATCGAGGACTTTAGTCCGTTGCCCACGGTTCCAATGTAGCGGCTTATGCCGATTGGCACTCAGTTTCGATTCAGCCAGCGCGACGTGCAGAATATTGTCGTTCGAGATCTCGCCAAGCTGACCGAAGCTGTTTTTTCTGTTTTTTGGTCATCCCTTTTAAGAGGTCCTGGTCGAACTCTTCGCCTTCTTCCGCAAGCAATTCCATGAGATCGAGACGTTCTTTCATAATGTCGGCATCGACCGATGTCACAGTCATGTCTTCCGCTCTTAAGCGAATACGTGGTTTCTTAGATTTGGCAGGAGCTTTTTTCTTTTGCTCAAGAACATCTGCCTCGGGTGTGTCGGGTTCTTTGACCTTCGATTCCTCGGCAATGGGTTGAACTGATTTCGGTTTAGTGTTTTTCTTTCGACCACGTCGGCGAGTTTTTACGGGATTCTCGGGCGTCTCACTCTGACTCGCATTTGTCGAGGTTTTCTTAGAGAGTTTTGGCTTCTTGACCGTGCTCCCCGGTTGACGCTGGAACAATGATTTCAAGACTTTCAGAGTGATAGATTGTTTTCGTTCTGCAGGATCGGCAGAGATATAAAGCACTTGACGTCCAAACCACAACAAGCTTTGAAAAACCAGCATCATGCCACCGAGAGTGAGTCCTAGAAGCGCAAGACCGGGAACTTGTACTTCAGTCACATAAGGCAATGCAGAACCGGCAATCAGACAAGCCATTCCCAACCAAAGGTGAATTCGGGAAATGCGCGAGGTTCTCATCTCGCCGTTGACGATCCATAGAATCAAAGAGCTTGCAGTCGCCAGCGGGATGAGCCAGTTCCATGAGGGAACCGTCCAAGGCATGTCTATGCTGGCATGAGTGATTGAGGCATTGATAATTTCATCAGCCCGAACAACGACAGACAGCGAAAGCATGTAGAAGAACAGTCCGATGGGAGTCCACACACGAAAGCTTCCACGAAAATCATTCGGTCCACGTGACCGTGCCCAACCAATGAGCCATGAAAGTTGTCCCGCCATCAACAATAGTGCGGCCAATATCGCTGGGTAGATTCGTCCGCCAGATTCAGCAAACAGCATCTCCATAACAGGATTAAGATCTTCCCGTCCGACGATCCACGAACCATACAGAATGCCACCAAGTGTGGTCGCCATGACGGTCGCGATTAGCCACAGACGCCAGAGTTTGTAATGGAGAATACGTTTGATTGGATAACGATGATTGCGCGAAGATTCCGCGATCTCGCGTGTCATTGCGAGCGCAACTTGATCAACACCGTCTTCGTTCTGCTCTGAGAGCAAACGACGACGCCGACGGTCATCTTGAGATGCCGAACCGGTAAAACCAGAATTCATTGCGAACATCCTTCCATGGACACACGCAGCTCGACTCAGAACTCCCTCAGAGTTGCATCCTCCTTGACCCAGCTATTAGGGAAAGTCGAGTTGTTGCTTAAGGCAGATAGGTATGAATCACATCGACGGAATGAGTACAGTATCTTGCTTCGAGTCACCGCGATCAGATTTCTGAATCTGAGAAACCTCCCAAAGACCACCGCAATTGATTCAAGCCGCAGGGTTTTCCAAAACTCACCATTCCCTCATTTGAGAAAGCGTCATAAGAGTCCTTTTTCAGCGAAATCTGCGAGAGTTTCCTCACTTTCGCGGGTATTTTTGCGCACACTGATGCCTGAGTGATCATTCCGGGCTGCGGTTCCGTTAGAATGGTTAACTGCATCCTTTATGTAATACAGGCTTATGACCGACTACATTCGCAAACGCCGAACGCTGCACTTACCGATTACCTTGAGTGTCGCCTTATTGACACTCAATGTGACGTTGATGGTTTGCTGGATTGTGATTTTGGCAAGGCAGTATTACTGGAGCGCATTGGCTGTTGGAACGGTCGCTTTCTCGTTGATGATTGTCGGGATCGCAATTTATCTGGTACTGACCATTAAAGAGGTACGACTCAATCAGCGACAAGCAAATTTCGTTGATAGTGTCACGCACGAATTGAAGTCTCCCATCGCCTCTTTAAAGCTCTACTTGGAAACTCTCTCGATGCGGGAGATGGAAGCAGACAAACGGCATCATTTCTATGAGGTCATGGAAGATGAACTCGACCGCCTCGACCAGTTGATTAACCAATTGCTCGAAGTCGGTCGATTAGATGCGATTGGGCATGAAACAGAAGAAGAACGCATTCAGCTAGATGATCTGCTTAAAGAATGCGCCAATTCTGCAGCGACCCATCAAAAAGTCAAAGCCGAGGACGTATTCATATTTGAAATGGCTCCCTTACGAATCCAATCTCGTCGTTTGCTGTTGGAAATGATCTTCCGAAATCTGTTGGATAATGCCATCAAGTATGGTGGTGATCCCCCTGCCGTGCATGTTTCTCTTTTTCATAACATCAACAAGAATCAGATTGTTGTCCGCATCCAGGATCATGGCGACGGAATAACGACCGAACAGCAAGGTAAAGTCTTCCAGATCTTTTACCGCGGTGGAGACGAACTCGAACGTCGTACAAAAGGTACGGGGCTAGGTCTCTATATCGTTCGGACACTGGTATATCTCCTGAAAGGAAAGATCTCGATTGAATCGGGTGAGGACCAGCGGGGAACTGTCTTTGAAGTTCAGCTTCCGGGAAGGCTGTTAAAATGACTGAGCCTGCCTATCAAGTACTCGTTGTCGAAGACGAAACCGCGCTTGCGGAGGGACTGAAGTTCAACTTCGAACAAGAGGGATATCATGTTTTGTTGGCAGGAGACGGACCAACCGCGATTGAACTCGCCCAAGGCAACCCACCTCCCGATGTTGTTGTGCTCGACATCATGCTTCCCTCCATGAGTGGTTATGAAGTCTGCGAAAAAATCCGTCAGACAAACCAGCAAATTCCAATTCTTATTCTCAGTGCTCGGACACTCAGCGAAGACAAAGCTCAGGCTTTTGATGTTGGCTCCGATCAGTACATGACGAAACCTTTTGCGTTGCCCGAGCTCCTATCTCGAGTGCGAAATCTGATCGAGCGTCGGCAGTCTGCCCCCTCCCCACGTAAGAAGGAACACATTGAAACCTATGAGTTCGATGACACGTCTATCGATTTTCGAAAGTTCGAGTTGGAATCGCGTGGCGAAAAACACTCTCTGACCACCATGGAAATGCAGCTTTTGCGGTACTTCGTTCAGAACCCTGATGTCGTCCTTTCGCGAAACGAGATTTTGAAAGATGTTTGGGACGAACCGGGAGATGTGACTTCTCGCTCCATCGACAATTTTGTGCTGCGTTTACGGCGAATGATTGAACCGAAGCCCAACCAGCCGAAATACCTGCTTTCTGTCCGCGGAACGGGATATCGATTCACTCCTTCTGGTGATGTAAGTGGTTAATAGATAATGAGATATGGCTATGACAATACTTTGACAATAGTATGACGGACTGCTGACCCACTTCTGGGCGATGTCGATATATAGTCTCACGCATGGAAGGGACGGATGGATCCGCCCCAGGACTCATGATGACCACTTCTGGCCAAATCATAGGGCCGGACCACGAAAGCCTTAAAACTATGTCGAGCACAATTTCTCCTTTGGCCGAGTCTCATCTGCCGGCTGATGCGGTGACCCCCGAAATGCTTGCTGAGCGAGAAAAAAAACAGCAAGAAACAGCCGCTATTTACGATGCTTATTCTCCCGCACAACTGCAATGGAAAAATGTTGATCCTGTGGTCGCGATTTTTCTGGTGATTGTTCACGCAGGTGCATTTGCGGCTCCGTTCTTTTTCTCATGGACGGGTCTTGTCACATTTTTCGTTCTTCACTGGGCAACTTGCAGCATCGGGATTTGCCTCGGCTACCATCGTTATCTTTCCCATCGCGCCATGAAGTTGAAAAAACCTGCGGAGTTCACCGCGATGTTGTTGGGAACCATTAGTGGCGAAGGCACACCGTGGACATGGTCGGCCACTCACCGTTTACATCACAATCGCTCCGATCAACATGGCGATCCGCATTCACCATTGGAAGGGCCATTCTGGTCACACATTATGTGGCTCTTCATTCGTCATGACAAAGAACAACTTGGGCGACTTTATCAGCGTTACATTCCCGAATTGATGGATCGTAAGATGATGAGTTTCTTCGAACGAACTCAAGGGCTATGGCTGACGGGAAGTGGCTTGGCGATTGTCGGAATTGGATATCTGACAGGTGGTCCGTACGGTGCATTGTCGATGTTGCTGTGGGGATTTTGTTTGCGATTGGTTGTCGCTTATCACTCGACCTGGTTTGTGAATTCAGCGACTCACTTGTGGGGCTATCGCAATTATCATACTCGTGACGAATCACGCAATTTATGGTGGGTTGCCGTACTTGCTTACGGTGAAGGTTGGCACAACAATCATCACGCTCACCCCGCTGTCGCTCGTGCTGGCCACAAATGGTGGGAATTTGACGCGACCTGGATGGCAATTCGGTTCCTGGAAATGATTGGTCAAGCCTACGATGTCGATCATCGAATTCCCTGTAAGGAACAGGATGATCCCATGAAAGCCAATGATGTCGACCCCGATGAGGTGGCATTAGAGGCCGTTTCCTGATGTTGTTCTGTCTGTTAAATGAATATTTCCGAAAGCACCGGTGAGAACCGGTGCTTTTTTCTGTATTCCGCGAGTCCATTGCTATACTGATTCTTTCATCATCACTTTTGGATCGGTCTCAAGCATGGATGAACGGGAACGCAGGGCTAAGCCCAAATCAGATCTAAAGCGTTTGTTGACTGGGCATCTTCCGTTTGAACGCGAGACGTCTGTTTTCATTCTGGTCAGTATGCTTGACGTTTTTATGACTTACATCTTGCTACGCTCCGGTCATTTCCGGGAATCGAATCCGATTGCCGATTTCTTCATTCGTCATTGGGGCGGTAAGGGAATGATCTACTTTAAGTTATCGATGACAGCGTTTGTCTGCGTACTGTCGCAGATTATTGCACTCAAGAAGCCTGCCAGTGCTGAATTCGTTCTGAAAATCGGTACGCTTATTGTTGGCTGTGTCGTGATTTACAGCTTAGTGCTACTGATTCGTTCGGGTGTCATGCTCTGAGAGAACCAGCAAGAGACGATGAGATTCCGCCGTTCATTCCCGAACACTGAAACGCCGGTTTCAAGATGTCAAGATTCCAAATCTTGTGTACTCTTGAGCAACTTGTTGGCACCGTTCGGTTTGCGTCGACCTTCACTTTATGAGTGAGTGAGTACCACTTTTTGTGTGGACGTACCTTCCACGTCACGCGAGATCGCTCTCTTTTTCATGTTGCAGTGCTCGTCATTCTTGAACAGGCAACGAGACAAATACCGACAACATCATCCTTGGCCGGTGGAACCGGCCCTACAAAATCTATTCGTTTTTTGAGCGACCGACTGAAATCGGCAGGGGAAGACTATAAATCACCCAGCGGCGCGGCGGCGCAGAGAATATAATGGGTAACGAAGGAGTCCAGTCAATACTAACCACGAATGAGACGACTCAACCGGGAGGGCGACGCTCCCGCGGAGTCATTTTTGGCGTTGTTTAAGATTGTGGTTCGGCAGGGCCGGGGCAGAAGAGAAACGTCTACTCACATGATTTGATGTCCGTTACGCGAACTCAATTGATGGATGTTTCGGGATCCCAGCCAGCAACAGCCGCTTCAGGGGCGAGAACATAGATTTCGACACGACGATTTCGCAGTCGCGAATTGTCATCCATATTGGGCTCTACCGGTTGGAACATGCTATATCCTGCGGAGCCCATGCGTGTTTCTTTGACACCAGCATCGGAGAGTGCCATCACGACCGAGTTTGCCCGGTTTGTGGAAAGATGCCAATTGGTGGGATGTTTCTGTTTTGTGGCGGATTGCTTGATTGCTTTGTCGTCGGTGTGCCCGACCACAAGAATATGGAATTGTGATGCGGCTGGATCGTTGATCAAACGGGCAAAGTCGTTCAACAACTTGCTTGAGTTCGATTTCAGCCGGTCACTTCCCGAGTCAAACAGAATGTCCGAATGAAACTTGCTGACACCGGTTTCGGGATCGAATTCGAATTCGGGATAGAGTCGTGCAAGTTCCTGAAATTTTTGAGTCAAATCATTGCCCAGTGGATTCTTGGACTGATTCAGCAAACTGACATAACGGTTGTGCAATTGGTCCCGCTCGCTGTTCATGTTGGCGAGTCGCTGATTGGCCGTTTGCAGTTCTGACGACATTTGTGCCGTCTGCTGATGCAGATTGGAGTTCTCCATGGCCAGCGACTGGTTTTGCTGCCATTGATTACGTGCCTGTAATTGCGCCTGCCTTACAAAAGGATTAGGACCGCAATGGCAACCTGTGAGTAAGGCCATCCCAGTGAGGGTGCATACCGAAATCGCAACGCGTTTCAACGAGGACATAACTGGCTCCTTGAACATGACGACCAGAAGTCACTCTGGCACCGTTCGTGGACAATAACGGATTGTAATATTAGGGATTCTGTTCGGTCCGAGGAGGACCGGGGAAAGTAGCGAGGGATCGCCGGTAGAGATTGTTCAGGATGAACATTCTCGGGAGGAATTCTTTTTTAGATCTTCTGAGGCAACGCGACCAGAGGGATCGGGAGACTTTTTTGTGGCTTTGGAAAAACTACCAAGCCACTCGGCAGATCCTGCCGAAAAACAGAGATGAAACAGAAAAGCCCCGTGGTTGTGGGGCTGAATGTCTTTATTAACTCGGTATTTCTCGGCTAAACGAGGATCAAAAGAAGCCTTTAATCATATCGAGCAGAGCCGAATTGTAAGATGCAGGCTGCTCATAACTCCACATGCTCCGCATGAGATCGATCATCATCAGGCCACAAAGAGCCATCAACAAGCTGGAGATCACAACTCCGACAAACACGCCCGTCCCCATTTCCGCTTCAGGAACAGCCGCGGATCGCATTCCAACAGGAGCCGCAAATTCTCCTGCAGAACCCATCCCCCCTCCGAAATCATCATCAAAATCTTCATCGACAGCATCAAAGACATCCAGGTCGTCGAGTTCGTCGTCATCACCCATGACCGTTTCTTCGACCATCAAGTCGTCATCGTCAAAGCCGCCCATGTCGTCGTCGCCAAGATCAAAAGCGTCTTCTTCAAAGTCATCTTCCCCAGCACCAATCATTGTCGGGGAACCGGCATCCGACTCGTCTTCGTCATCGAGCAACAGCACGCTTGTGTCATCGTCGTCATCATCACCGAGTCCAGAAATTTCATATTCACTGGAGCCGGCTGTTTCCATTTCAAAAGCGGTGTCATCCATGTCGAACTCATCACCGTCACCCAGTGACTCCATAGTGACTGTTTTTTCGGCATCATTATCACCACCTTCTAATCCACCAACATCATCCAGAGTGATACCGCTATCATCATCAAGCGAAAACTCGGTTGCACTTTCGTCCTGCGAAAGATTGATGCTGCTGTCGAGAGATTCGAGCGAGATACCGCTATCGGCGGCTTCCAACGAAATTCCACTATCGGCGGCTTCCAGTGTGATTCCGCTTTCGTAGTCACCGGAAACAATGCTACTTCCGGCAGCCATCGTCGCATCTTCGGGCAGGCTGTGATCGTCATCATCTACCAGAATGTTGGCTGAGTCATCATCGGCAACAGAATCACTGCTGACTAACTTCACATCAGAATCACTCCCAGCGCCAAGCGACGCAACGATTGCTTCGTCGTAAACGTCGTCGTCATCCTCTTCTAATGTCAGGTCATCATCGAGGATCAATCGAACATCACTCGCCGAATCATCCATCAATGGCTCATCCTCTGCGGTGAAGGGAATGTCATCATCGTCGTCAATCGCGGAGATCTCTGCATCAGAATTAGGATTCATTGTTCGCAAATGGTTGGCGACATCTTCATCGCGAAATTTCCACGAGGAACGATCCGCGAATCCACGAATGTCGCCCGATTCTCGAAGCTTCTTGAGTTCATCCGTCGAAATGCCTAATTGTTCCGCGGCTTCTTCGAGAGAAAGGTATTTTTTGGACATGACAACAAAACTCCAAACTGAATAGGACGACTCCAAAGGTTTCAAAATGAAACCCGGCGGGCGTTTGACTTAATCGCTGTGACTGTATTGCAAGCTGACTGTATCGCAAAATGCGGAGGCTCAACAACAACGACTCCAGAAATGATGGCTGAAGATTGCTGTACGACTGAAGATAAGCTGAACATCCTGTGTATTCGGTAAAACCGGAACTCGAACCACCAGAACAGGTGACTCACGTCCTTATTACGTTTCTTCGGATGTTCTTCTATTTATTCTAAATGAGAATCCTGACGATGCAAGCAGATTCAGCAGTCTCAGTCGCATTTCGCCACGCAATCGGAGGTGAGTTCCGGCTGGAAGGGAGATCCGTGACGTGAAGAGGCCTTGATGATGCCATTTGGTCTTTAAGAAATTACGATCTTACCGGTTATACTGGTCGATTTGCTTCGTGACTGCTGTTACTCTTTGGTGACTAAGGCGATCTTATCTCCCTTCATTTTGCACTTCAGACATACGTTCTTGAGGAAGGATTCCATGAACTGGTTGAAACACGCTTTTGCAATTGATGACGGGAAGGCGGTCTTACCGTCTCCACATCAAACAGAGGCGATTGACCGTGTTTTGAACGAAGTCCATCGCCGTGGAATGACGCTTCCAGCCTCCATGGCACTGGAAACATGTCGTCCTTTGAATTATGTCGGGTCGCAGTTACTGATTTTTTTCTCCCCCCTGATGAAGGTCACCCTCGGAGTTCACGCTCAGGACGAGTTTGCCCGTTTCCTCGAAAAGCGTGGTTCCATCGACTATTTGCTCCAACGTCTTGAGAAACTTGCAGAAGCCCCCCACCAAACAGATTCTGATCGTTCAATCCCTTCCGACGGATCGGATGTATGACTGTCAAAGCGACTCCCAATCCTGACGATTTGAATGTCATTCTCGCAACAGACTGCGGAAGCACGACGACGAAAGCCATCCTTATTCAAAAGGTGGATGGCCATTATCGCCAGACACATCGCGGCGAAGCCCCCACGACAGTCGAAGAGCCGGCTGCCGATGTGACCGTCGGTGTCCAAAACGCAGCGACAGAAGTGGGAGAGCTCTCAGGCCGCAAACTTGTCGACGAGCAAGGAAATATCATACGTCCCGTTGATGGACAGACAGGGTGCGATGCCTACATCTCAACTTCGAGTGCCGGTGGGGGATTGCAAATGATGGTCGCGGGTGTCGTTCGGAATATGTCCGCCGCATCCGCCAAACGTGCCGCTCTCGGAGCGGGAGCCATCGTGATGGAGACAATTGCTTCCAACGACAAACGAAAACCACACGAACAGATTCAGCGGATTCGAGAACTTCGTCCCGACATGGTGTTACTCTCTGGTGGTACGGATGGTGGAACCGTCAAGCATGTTGTTCAGTTGGCGGAATTAATTGCGCCGGCTCGCCCGCAACCGCGATTTGGGGGAGCCTATAAATTACCAGTCATTTATGCAGGTAACCCTGATGCGGCTGATGCCGTCCGTGATACATTTGCCGGTGAGAACATCGAACTGGCCGTCATCCCCAATGTTCGTCCGGTGCTCGAACAAGAAAACCTGGGACCGGCACGAGACCGAATTCATGATCTGTTTCTCGAACATGTCATGGCACACGCTCCGGGGTACCCACGCCTGATTGAATGGGCCGACGCCCCCATCATGCCGACACCGGGAGCAGTGGGAAACATTCTGCAAACCATCGCCGAACGGCAAGGCATCAACGCGGTCGGTGTTGATATCGGTGGTGCGACAACGGATGTTTTCAGTGTCTTTGGCACAGAATTCAACCGTACCGTCTCTGCGAATCTCGGCATGAGTTACTCGATCTCTAACGTCTGTGCAGAAGCCGGCATGGATAATGTTCTCCGTTGGGTCCACATTGATATGGACGAGCGTGAGTTACGAAATCGGGTCAAAAATAAAATGATTCGCCCGACCACGATTCCCCAAACACGAGAAGCACTCATCTTTGAGCAAGCTGTCGCTCGGGAAGCGTTGCGATTGGCCTACATCCAGCACAAAGAATTCGCGACGACCTTACAAGGAGTCCAACAACAGCGAACCGTGGGAGATACCTTCAGTCAATCAACCGGGGGAGCGACCATCGTCGATAACATGGTCCTCGATTTAATTGTCGGTTCGGGAGGCGTTCTTTCGCATGCTCCGCAAATGGAGCAGACCGTTGCGATGATGATTGATGCCTTTGAACCAGAAGGGATTACTAGCCTGGCAAAAGACAGCATCTTCATGATGCCTCATCTTGGAGTCTTGGCGTCAGTTCATCCGCAAGCGGCGTTGGAAGTCTTCGAGAAAGATTGCCTGGTCTATTTGGGAACATGTGTGGCTCCGCGCGGTCGCGGGAAACGTGGCAAGCCCTGCTTTCGATATCAAATCAAAGGGGATGGGATTCACGAAACGGGAGAGTTAAAGGTTGGTGAGATGCGGTTGTTACCATTACCAGTCAATCACACCGCAGAGATTGTCATCGATCCCGAACGCGGATTTGATTTGGGAGATGGTCCCGGCAAACCAGTGAAAGGAACGGTCCGAGGCGGTACGGTCGGAATCGTGCTTGATGCCCGCGGACGCCCTTTGGTGATCGAAGGAGAAGAATCGGAACGCCGAGAGCAAATTGGGGATTGGGTTGCCGAGTTAAATGTCTACGAATAATTGATACGAGTTTGCGAGAACAATGGCACACGCCTACACACCAAGATTACGAGTCAGCCGCTGCGTGAAACATCGCACCAGGCGCATGCTACCGATCTCGGGAGAGGTTGTCGTCTCGGTGGGTGATCGTGTCTCTGCTCAAGATGTCGTCGCCCGAACATTCCTGCCCGGCCCGGTGATCCCCTTCAATCTCTCCAACCAATTGGGAGTAGCGGCCACCGACGTGCCGCGATGTATGCTGAAAAAACAGGGCGATGAGATTAGCAGGGCCGAGTTAATCGCCCGCTCACCCGGCATCTTCGGAATGTTCCAGAAAGAGGCGTTTAGCCCCGATAACGGGACGGTGGAGACGATCTCGCAAATCACGGGCCAAGTCATTCTGCGAGGGGCACCAGAACCGATTGAAGTCGTAGCGTACCTGGCGGGCGAAGTTGTGGAAGTCATCCCCGAACAGGGAGTCGATGTCGAAGCCGATGTCGCGATGGTACAGGGAATTCTTGGTATCGGTGGCGAAGCCTTTGGAACAATTCGTCTCGCCTGCCAATCTCCCGAGATCACACTCACACCCGATTTAATCCACCAGGACATGCAAGGACAAATCGTCATCGGTGGTGCCCGCATGACGGGAGAAGCCATCAAACGGGCCATTGAAGTCGGCACAGCAGCCGTCATCTCGGGCGGCATGGACGATCAGGACCTCAAAGAAATTCTGGGAGAAGATCTCGGCGTCGCCATTACTGGCTCCGAAAAAATCGGTACCTCGCTGGTCATCACGGAAGGCTTCGGCGACATCGCCATGGCGGCGAGAACCTTTGAACTCTTCAAACATTTTGCTACTCGAGAAGCGTCTGTGAATGGCGCCACACAAATTCGTGCTGGCGTGCTGAGACCGGAAATCCTGATTCCGCTCAATCCCGAAGAAGTAACTCCCGACGAAGAGACATCCTCAGAACACGGATTACTCGTTCCGGGAGCCCGAGTGCGGATGATTCGCGACCCCTATTTCGGTTTGCTGGGAAAAGTTGACAGCCTGCCTCACGAACTCACAGTGCTCGATTCAGGCTCGAAAGCACGTGTGCTGACTGTCAATTTAGATGACGGTCGGCATTTGACAGTTCCACGGGCCAATGTCGAACTGATTGAGGAGTAAACGGCATGCGAAGCTTCACAATCATAATCTGTTTACTGCTTGTTGCCGGGACTAGCGATGTCTCCGCACAAGAGGTGGCCCCTCCCTCAAATCTCAATGTTTTTGATGTTGAAAATGATAAGGGTGAAGAATTAAGACTGACATGGACCCTTTCGGCAGATGACCCAAACACTGAGACAAAGGAAGATGTCAAAGAAGAGTCCGCAAATGAACCACCGGCTACGTTAAACAACCCCGTTGTCGGCTATCTCATTGAAGTCAAAAGCGGCAATCAGAAAGAGTTCGCAGAAGCGGGAAAAGTCGATGCCGGAGTTTCGGAGTTCAAAGCGGACGATCTCGAACGTCAAGAATATTCCTATCGAGTCAAGGCGATTGGTGCGGATGGGAGTTTCTCCACAGCGACAGGAATTTCTGCGGCCACTCCTGTTCGGCAATGGGTAGATCGCTCAAAAATCTATTTTGGTTTTTTCATGCTGGTTGTCTGCGGTTCGGTGGTCTACTTCATCGAGGCTGCCAAAGCTGGCAAGCAACTCAAAGTTCGTAAAATCGCCGGTCTGGAAGCGATTGAAGAAGCCGTCGGGCGTGCCACCGAAATGGGGCGAGATTGCTTGTTCATCCCCGGAATTCAGGACATCAACGACATTCAAACCGTGGCAGGTCTCATTGTCTTAAATCGTGTTGCGGAATTAACCGCCGAATACGATGCGGGGCTTGATGTCCCGACAACCCGGTCACTCGTGATGACGGTGGCTCGCGAAACGGTTGACGGAGCGTACACGTCAGCCGGTCGACCAGACCTCTACAATCCTGACAACATCTACTATGTCACCGACGAGCAGTTTGGTTTTGTGGCGGCAGTGACGGGCAAGATGGTACGTGAAAAACCGGCTGCCTGTTTCTACATGGGGGCGTTTTATGCCGAATCGTTGATCTTCGCGGAAACTGCCAACACAGTCGGTGCCATTCAAATTGCCGGCACGGCGATGCCCTCACAGTTGCCGTTCTTTGTGGCGGCTTGCGATTACGTGCTGATTGGTGAAGAGTTTTTCGCGGCATCTGCTTACCTCTCGGGAGAACCTCAGCAGCTCGGTTCTTTGAAAGGACAGGATGTCGGGAAATTTATCGCGGGCCTGTTTCTGATTGTAGGTGCCCTCCTGATGACCGTTTCACAATTTGTCCATCGCGGCGCGTCGGGCGAGAAAACGGGACCATTACAAGATGCCATCTCCTTTATGACCGAGAGTTTGTTGGGAACCTGATTGAATATGTTGAAAAGAACCGTCCCTTTAATCATTGCCAGCATCGTCGGCATCGTACTGATTCTCGCCAAATTTTCCCCTCCCATACAATCTTGGGAAACTGAAGTCGTTATGTGGTTCGACATCTTGGCGGTGTTTGCCTTTGTCTTGGGTGCTGGAAACCTGAACCTCAATAATTTGAAGAAAATCAGCGAGCGAAAAGCGGGGTGGGGATATGCGGCGATCACATTGTTGGCCTTCTGGATTACTTTAATTTGCGGCATCGGAAAGCTGGGAGTCCCTCCCAACGAACAGTATCTCGGATATGCTTGGTCGGGGAGTTTCGAAGCTGAGGGGAGTGCCTTCTGGTGGATTTTCAACTATGTTTATGTCCCGTTAGCGTCTACCATGTTTGCCACATTGGCCTTCTATATTTCTTCGGCCGCGTTTCGTGCATTCCGTGCCAATAATGTCGAGGCATCTCTACTGTTGTTGACCGCACTTGTCGTTTTGGTGTCACAAACGTCATCAGGACCAATGCTGTCTGATCTGATTCCTGAAGAGAGCACCTGGGCTATTTTCAAAATTGATACGATCCGAGGGGTACTCGTCAACCTCTTTAATACCTTGGGGACGAGAGCCGTCATGATCGGGATTGCGTTGGGAGTTGTCTCAACATCGTTAAAAGTTCTGATGGGTGTCGATCAGTCATACTTGGGAGGTGATTGATATGGATAAATTCTGGAACAGCCTTGCGAATCTCGACCGTCGCTGGCTCTTTGCGCTCACATTTCTGGCGATCAGTATTCCACTTTTGACAGGAATTGTCTTACCTCAAAAAGTCACCCCTATGGTGGAAAACGTGTTCAATGCCATCGATGAACTTCCGTCTGGAACAAAAATTCTCATGCCGCTCGATTATGACCCTTCCGCGGAAGGAGAGTTGCAGCCCATGGCAGACGCGTTCATCAGACACGCCGCACAAAAGAAGCATAAACTCTATTTCCTGACCATCTGGCCGACAGGCGTCGCGATGATTCAGCGGCAAGTCGCCACGTTGAAGAAGGAGTATCCCGAATATGTGTATGGCGAAGATTATGTCAATCTTGGCTATCGACCGGGGTACGAAGGAGTCATCAAGCTGATTACTAGCGATCTACCGAAACTCTATGGTTCTGATCAGCAGGGAACTCCGGTCGCCAAAATACCGATGATGGCTGGCATCGACAGTATTAAGCAATTCCCCTTAATTGTGAATGTGAGCGCGGGTGATCCGGGATTGAAACAATGGGTCCAATATGCGGCAACCCCGTTTGATAGTATTGAGATTGTGGGAGGAACAACGGGAGTACAGGCTTCGACCCTCTATCCTTACATCCCCAACCAGATGATCGGGATGATTGCGGGCATCAAGCCTGCTGCCGAATACGAAAAACTGATGTTTGAGAAATACCCCGAGATTGAAAAACGTCCCAATTCCAACATGGCCAATGTCTTTATGACTAGCCAAGAGGTGGCTCACTTCATGCTGATTGCCATCATCATTTTAGGGAATGTCGTGATGTGGCAGACCGGTGGAAGGCGAGATCAATCATGAAACAATCGAATGTCATCTGGGTCGTCGTTATGTTGCTTGCCGGAGTGTATCTTTCTTGGCGAGCCGTTTCATATCAAGCTGGTGCTGTCTACGTTGCTCCGAAGATCGTTGCCGATGCTGATAGCGGAAAAAGTTTCACAACCTGGAGTAAAGTCCCAAGTGTGGAGAGTAGTAATCCAGGCGTTGAAATCAGTTGGCCGCGGACTCTGGGCATCTGGTTGTCCGCGCTATTTACGTTGGCAATCTTCTCTTTTCTATTCGGCGATAATGTCGTCTACAAAGTTGCCGAATCAATTTTCGTAGGATCGTCTGCGGCGTATGCGATGGTCGTGGGATTTTGGTCGGCGTTTATGGGTATTTTTGTGGCTCAGCTTGCGCCACAGTTTTCACAGAATACCTTTATGCCGGGTGATGATCGCACTGAACCAGAATGGCTGATGCTGATACCACTCGCCATGGGAATCATGTTCCTCTGGCGGTTAATGCCAGCGGGAGGCTGGATCTCGCGTTGGCCTTTGGCGTTCTTTATTGCCGTCTTTGCAGGCTTGCGACTGGTCAGCCACTTTGAAGCCGATTTTGTCGTGCAGATCAAATCGACCATTCTGCCGCTCATTGTCTTTGCCGAAGATGGGGCGTTCGACCTCAAGACTTCATTGTGGAATTCCACAATGGTCTTGGGGACGCTTTGCTGTTTGACCTACTTCTTTTTCTCAGTAGAGCATACGGGGGTTGTCGGCAAGATTTCTCGTGTGGGGATCTATCTGTTGATGATCACTTTTGGTGTCGGTTTTGCGCTCACCGTGATGAGCCGATATTCGCTGCTCATCGGACGTATGAATTTCCTGCTCAAAGATTGGTTGAATTTGGGTTGATCAATCTCAGAAGTCTTCGATCTATTTCAGACTCGACCCAACCACTAGTACCCACAAAATGTGACTCGCTTTGATAAAGTCGAGTGGCCGTCCAAGTGGCCTCCTACGAAGTCAACGAGTACAGGTACAACACCAACCGCCCACCGCAGAAACGAAACCTTCATAAGAATCTCCCGCCGTCGGCAGAAATGAAAAAGATTTCAGTCCGGTACTGGATGATTCCTACGAACCTCCGCCGGACCGTTTTTCAAAAACAGAGTGACTGCTTGTGCGTGAGCCTGAATCAATTTGACTACCTTTGGATTTTCTGAAGTCTCGATGACTACCAACCCTTTCTTGGTTGGTTTGGCGATAAGCTTAATCTCTTTGGCATGTGCAAACAGTGAGCGAAACAACGGGTCACGCATATGAATTGGCCGGCCCTCTTCGAGTCGGTCATACATCGCTTCAACATGGGCGATCAAAATTGGGCGAAGTTCCTTATTATCCGTTTCAGTTAAAGTCCGCACGCCGTCTGGAAGATTTTCGACTTTTCGCTGAATCTGATCTCGATTTTGCAAGAGCGTCTGGATGGCTTGGTGATCGATATCATGCGGCCCATTTCCTCCACGTCTTCTCAAACCACCACCTTTATTACCATTACCACGTCCTTTACCGTTTTGTGGAGGCCCTCCCAGTCCTCGTCCCGGTTCTGCCATAACAGCTGGACCAAGAGCGAGTGCCCCCCCAAACGCAAAGAGATCCGATGGCGAGACGGCGTGTCATTTTTTTCCTAGCGATAATCTCCATCGTTTTCTCCTGCTTAAGGTTAAATACCCTCAACGAAGAATGCACTACGCTGAGAATTATGGCTGTTGCCCCAAGTCTTGATCCGAAGATCGAATCGTTTTACTAGCATCAAAGTGAGAAGTCTCTCATCCTGAGTCTCGCTCACTTGGGGTTGCAACTCGGGCTGACCTGATTCCAAGGCATTTTAGCCAGCATCATGCCCATGCCGCACGTGTCAGAAACACCGGCAAAGAATAACCCGGCTCCAACAAACGCAGAGAGAAACACCCACGCAGGATCCACAAAATAGCCGAGCATCGCACCCACAAAAACGATAGATCCCGCCACAATGCGAACTTGTCGTTCCAGCGAAATCGCTTTCTTCCCATGAATCGCTGGTTGCCCCTCTGCTTCCCATTGCTGCATTCCACCTTCCACATTGATCACATTTTCGTAACCCGCTTTGTGGAATTGATCTATGGCCTGCTGAGCACGATTGCCCGAACGACACATGACATACAAAGGATCGTCACCAGCGTCGTGGCGCTCCATAACGGCGGACGGATCAAGTTTGTCGAGAGGCTCGTTGGACGCAAATTCAACATGTGTTTCCCGAAACTCAACCGGCGTGCGAACATCGATCAGTTTGACCGATTCGCCAGACTCATGTTTTTCTTGAAGATCACGGGGTGAAATGGTTGTTTGAGTGATCGTCGACATAATGTTCTCCTCAATTATTTTTGGAACCAGAGATTCTGAATGATGTGGAATATTGCCTGCTACAGTTTCAGGCAGGAGTTTGTGTTTGAAGATTTGATGCTCTCCATGCCTTGAAGCCCCCAACTAAGTCCAAGACGTTTTCGTATCCGTGCTGTTGTAGAATACTGATGGCAATTGCCGATCGATATCCACCGGCACAATGCACGACCACAGAATGGCTTTGGGGAACTTCCGAGATCCGTTCTGCCAAATGATTGAGAGGAACGCTAATACTGTTTTCGATCGTACCTGATTCTCGCTCCTGTGGTGAACGGACATCGAGAATCGTGATTTTCTCTTCCGCTTCCAGTTTTTCCTGGAGTGCAGTTGCCGTAATTCGTTCGACCGATTGAGTCAGTTCGGGGCGCCCATCCAATGCGGTCACACCTCCTCCGAGATAACCAACAACATTATCGAATCCGATACGTCCCAGCCGCATAATCGCTTCTTCTTCTCCGCCTTCCTCTGCGATCACAACAATGGGTTCATCGTGACTCAGTAGCGACCCTGCCCAAGTGGCATATTTACCCTGCAAACCAACATTGAGGACTCCACTGAGATGGCCCGCGTCAAAATCAATTCCTTCTCTAACATCGACAACCTGAGCACCTTGATTTCTCAATCGCAATACATCTTCGAGACCGAGAGCAACCATTGATCGCTTCATGCTCTCTTCGAGTGAGACTCGTTCTTCGCGATTTTTAATCGCATCGTAGACAAAATATTCGGGAGCATCTGGTTGATCGGCCCGTACGATGTCCATGAACTCCTCTTTGCTCATCGGTTGGAGGGCATAGTTGTATTTCTTCTGTTCGCCAATTGTCGAGACGGTTTCGTCGCTTAGGTTTTTACCACACAAAGATCCTGCCCCATGAGCGGGATAAACCAGTGTGTCATCTGGCAATTTGATCAGTTTCTGTGTGAGCGAGTCATAGAGCATCTCAGCCAACTCATCAGCCGTAAAACCGATGGAAGCGAGCAAATCGGGGCGTCCGACATCACCAATAAACAGTGTATCGCCGGTGAGCACCGCATAAGGATTCTGATCACTCGATTCCAGGTCGTAGACTAATAGAGAAACTCCTTCGGGAGTGTGCCCCGGAGTCTCCAATGTCTTGAGGCGAACATCGCCATATTCAATCACATCGCCTTCTTTCAGTGGCGTAAATTCGTACTCCGCCTCAGCTTTGGCTCCGAGGTAAATATTGGCTCCAGTGCGATCACGCAATTCAATATGACCAGCCAGAAAGTCGGCGTGAAAGTGTGTGAGAAGGACATGTTTGATCGTCCAGCCGTGGGCTTCCGCATCTTTCAGGTACTGCGCGATGTCACGTTGCGGATCAACAACTGCGGCAGTTTTCGATTTTTCATCGCCGATCAAATACGAAGCGTGAGCGAGACAGCCAAGATAATATTGTTTGAGTTGCATAGTTCGACTCCTTGTTAAATCTCCTTCGTGTACTCAGGAGTGTTAACGCAATCCCGATGCCAAAGAAGTCAGGAATACCAGATAATTGATGTATCCCTATACCATATAGTCATTTATGCGATTTATTGGGGCCTGTTATGATCAGCAGAAGAGTATGTTGTTAATCTCTTTCGTTAACCGTAAACGGGTAGCGCTAACTTTACACTCAGTCGCTCAGGCCATACTTCTTGATCTTCTTCCAGAGCGTCACTCGGCTGGTTTCCAGCAGCTTCGCAGCTTGTGTTCGGTTGCCCTCAGTCTGTTGTAATGCTCGAACAATTTCAGCTTTTTCGGCATTCTCGTCATCGCTCAATATTTTTGGGACCGAATTGTGAGCCCCGGAATGATTACGGTTCTCTTCTCGCAATTCGGGAGGAAGATCCAACAAGGTAATTGTCTCTCCATTCACTGTCACAAAGGCATGCTCGAGCGCATTTCGCAATTCTCTCACGTTGCCCGGCCAGGTGTATCCCATCATGAGTTGGAGGGCATCACGGGCGATCCCCGTCACCTTTTTCCCAAGCTCGTCGGAAAGCTCGGTTAAGAAAAATTCGATCAGTAAGGGGATGTCTTCGCGTCGCTCACGAATGGCTGGTAGATGAATCTCAAAAACATGAATACGATAATAGAAGTCTTCTCTGAACTGACCTTCTTCAACGAGACTCTTCAAATCACGATTGGTAGCAGTCAGTAGCCGAACATCGACATGTTCTGGTTTCTCGTCGCCGACACGACGGACTTCGCGTTCCTGAATGACTCGTAACAATTTCAATTGAATCAGTGGGGAGAGATCACCTATCTCGTCGAGAAATAGAGTTCCTCCGTTAGCAGTCTGGATCATTCCTGATTTATCGCGTACGGCTCCTGTGAAGGAACCTTTGACATGTCCGAACAATTCACTTTCGAGAAGCGTCTCGGGAATCGCTGAGCAATTAATCGCAATAAATGGATGATCGTTGCGATCACTCAATGCATGGATTGCTCGTGCGGCGAGTTCTTTACCAGTTCCCGATTCACCACTGACAAAGACAGTCACCTCACTTTGTGCGGCCAATCGCAATCGCCGAAAGACTTCCTGCATCACGGCACTTTTCCCGATCATCCGATCGAAAGCGCTACGGTCTCGCGTTTGTTCCTCGAGTAATGTGATCCGCTCGTTCGTGAGCAGAAATGAGGTCATATCCTTGAATGTGCCGACGGCGCCAATGACTTGTTTCTGGGTGTCAGTCAACAATCGCAAATTACCGTGAATATAAATTTCCCGTCCGTCCTTCGCCTGGACCTTACATTCCTGATTGCAAATACCGGGGACATCATCGGGAGGCATCGCCAGCAAGTCGTGAATCTTGGCGAAGCCTTTACAGTTCGGACCTTCAAGAATGTTGCACGGCCGTCCGACGATGTCTTCTGGAGAATATCCGGTGATTCGTTCGGCCCCCTGACTCCAAGCGACAAATTGACCTCGGGCATCGACGGTGAACACACCATCGGCCATTTCATCCACAATTCGACTGAGAACCTCTGGGTCTTTGCGAAAGTCGAGTTCCATATCTCACAATGTCGCGTTTTCCTCCGCGATTGTCAAAAGCAGGCAGCGAAACAGGTTCGCTCAGCATCCATCCGTCTGCACTCTGACTGTTCAGATCACTCCAGATTTCGGGTAAGATAAAGCAACTTAATGTACGAGCTTCGATTTCCGATCAAAGGATGTTTTGACATGTTGAGAACCGCGCTCTTAGTCATGATTTGTCTGATTTCCGCCATTCCTGCCACTGATGGAGCGGACTTGTTGGTGGAAGCCGAGAGTTTTAACTCTCACGGCGGCTGGAAGCTCGACACTCAGTTTATCAACACGATGGGCTCTCCTTATCTTCTGGCACACGGATTGGGACGCCCCGTCGATGATGCTAAGACCGACGTGACGTTCCCCGCAACTGGCACCTATCATGTTTATGCTCGTACATTTGATTGGGTGGCAAGATGGGATGCTCCCGGACATCCAGGACGTTTTCAACTGAAGATCAACGGTCAACCGCTGAAAACAACATTCGGCACCGAAGGGAAAAACTGGCAATGGCAGTATGGTGGCGAAGTGAAAATCAACGACCCGAAAGCCTCTTTGGCTATCCACGACCTGACCGGATTCGATGGACGTTGTGATGCCATTTATTTCACGACTGAAAAAGGTTCTGTCCCGCCGAATGACGGAAAGATTCTCCCCGGCTGGAGACGTGAACTGTTGGGATTAAAGAAAGAGCCAACCTCGTTAGACAATTACGACTTGGTCGTTGTTGGTGGTGGTTACTCGGGAATGGGATCGGCCATTTCCGCATCTCGGATGGGCTGCAAAGTCGCTCTCATTCAAAACCGTCCGGTTCTGGGAGGTAATGGATCGAGCGAAGTTCGCGTTTGGGCGATGGGAAATATTCGTCGCGGGAAGTACCCACGAATCGGGGAAATGGTCGAGGAGTTTGCAGACAGCGCAAAGAAATCTCCCGGAACTTATGAAGAATTCGAAGACGCGAAGAAAGAACAGATCGTCCGGGCAGAACCAAATATCGACCTATTCCTGAATCATCATGCTTACCAAGTAGATACCGCCGGCAATCAAGTGACGGCCGTTTACGCATTTGATACGCGAACCAGCGAACACAAAAAGTTTACAGCCCCTCTTTTTGTGGACTGTACCGGTCATGGAACTATTGGCTATCTCGCGGAAGCCGATTGGGAAATGGAACCCGGCGGTCGTATGGGAATGAGCAATATGTGGGCCTGGGCCGAGGGAGATCAACCAGCCGATTACCCGGAAACACCGTGGGCTCTCGACTTGAAGATGAAAGACTTCCCTTACCCTCGCGATCATCATGGTCAATGGTTCTGGGAATCTGGTTTTGATAAAGATCCCATCAAAGATGCGGAAGCAATCCGAGACTGGAATTTGCGAGCCGTCTACGGAGCCTTCAATGCCATGAAAAACCGCGATGGAGCCGATGCCCACAAAACGGCCTTCCTCACGTGGATTGCCTTCATCGGTGGACCTCGCGAATCGCGACGCTTAATGGGCGACGTCGTTCTCAATCAGGAAGACATCGTCAACAAAAAAGAATTCCCGGATGGCTGCGTGCCGAGCACTTGGTCGATTGATTTGCATTATCCCAAAAAACAATTCGTCGGTCAGTTTGAAGACAATCCGTTTATCTCGATTGCGATCCACGACCGACGTGTTGATCGACAGTATGGTTATCCGGTGCCGTATCGTTCTTTCTACTCGCGTAACATCAACAATCTGTTTATGGCGGGACGGTGCATCAGTGTGACTCATCAAGCGTTGGGAACAGTCCGCGTGATGAAGACCTGCGGCATGATGGGTGAAGTCGTCGGCAAAGCATCTTCCATCTGTCGGAAGTACGATTGCCTTCCGCGAGATGTCTATGAAACTCACCTTGATGAACTCAAGGAACTGTTGGAATTACCGGGAAAAGCGAGGCGAGAAACTGTTCGAGGTGAAATTGTAATCCCTAAGGACATTCCCGCCCTCGCGGGACCATACGGTCCTCCTTCGGGAGTTGATCCGACTAAACTTGAGGGATTGGTCATCGATGACCGGGATGCGATCAAAGTTGGGAAATGGGCCGAAGGCCAAGGTTTGAAAGGTTACATCGGATACGGCTATCTCTACGCAGGCAATAATTCCAATGCCTCCGTTCGGTTTGAATTCAAAGCTCCCTCGACGGGCAAGTTTGACATTCGGATCGCCTACGGGCATCACGAAAATCGGGGATCGAAAGTTCCCGTCACAGTACGAAGTGCGGCTGGGACAAAAATCATGACATTCGACATGCGAGAACCAGCCCCGCTGGAAAACGGATTCGTCTCTCTCGGCGAATTCTCACTAAAAAAAGGCGAGCCGGTCTCCGTTATTGTCTCGACGGAAGACGCGGGAGGAAATGCCCACGCAGATGCGGTGCAAATCCTGACTGTGAAATGAAAGCGTAACGCCATTTGAAATCCATGATAGCCGCTACAAATTGACAAGCGACACAGTCGCTCTGCATGAGTCATCAACAATCTGGTCTTGCCGACTACCTTCGGCGGCTATAATCACTCCCACCCTTTGCGTTTCTTTGCGGCTTTGCGTCAAAAAATGATTACTCAAACTCATCTTGCTAAACTCTCACTACCAGAGTTAGCATTCGTGGTTCGTTGATATTTTGAGCCGCTTGCGCGAGCAAGCAGGGGACGTTGATTCTGATTCAGCCTCCCCTGCCGAAGGAACGAAGCGTTTTTACTTGCGCCCTCGGCCTGACTCCTCGCTGATCGCTCGGCGGTTCTGTTTAACAAAATTCATCACGCCGGACACGATTACGTCTGTCGCTTGAATCGCAATGATGGACGGGTTCTGAGCGATCCAGTCTGCAATGATGATGGTGAAGTGGTGAAACTCCCGGCGATTTTCGAGCAGGATTCTTCGGTGGGGATTGTGGCGGATGAGTTGATTACTCTCGGTGTGCAGTCTACCGCACTACCGCAAAGTGAATCCATCGGCTTGGGATGAGCTTACCTAGATTGTTCCAGTTTCTCAAACCGCAGGAATGGTTAGCCCAAGGCGGCTGTGAAGGAATTCCGGCGGTAGGCCAATTGAATGATGGGCAAAAAGCGGTCTGGCAAACCAAGTTCTGGGAACACACGATTGGAACCGAACAAGATTATGAGGCCCATTTTGATTACATCCATTACAAACATGGATTAGTCGAGCGTCCCGCTGATTGGAAATGGTCAAGCTTTCATCAATATCGAAGATTGGGAGTCTATCCGAACGACTGGGCATGCTGTGGTAAAACTGTTCCCAATTTTGAACAAATCTCAGATCGAGTTGGTGAATGACTTTGTGGCCGGTGGAACCGGCCCTACGCCTATAAAAACTGGTCGCTCATCGGCATTCGTTCGTGGATTCCGTGTAACAGTTACAAATTGCTGGTTCTCGACTCGATCCCCGCTTGACCAGATCCGCCAAATCAACAGAATTCCGAGACTTCCCAAGTCGGGATTTTCCTCAGAGCCTCCCGTTTTCCCTTCCCTTGGAATCGGCTCGACCTGATTTGACATTCTTCCTACATATGAACACGCCATGAACGCGCAGCCCGTTGTTGGTGATCTCCTGAGGCACTCACCCGGCTTACGCCCTGTGAGGCTCAAGGTGTTGTTCCCTCTGGCGAGTTACATCGGCTGTGCAGATGCTAAAATTACGTCTTGCTCGTCCGATTCACGAACAGTCAAACCCCAAGATGCTTTTATCGTGATCTCCGGGACGCAGCGAAATGGTATCGACTTTGTGCCGGAGGCAATCGCCAAAGGGGCATCAGTCCTCATTACCGAAAAACCTGTCAACTCGCGTGGTTTACCTCAAATTATTGTTTCCAATGCGAGAGAGGCTCATGCCATCATTTGTAGTGCTCTGGCCGGTCATCCATCACGAAACATGAATTTAGCAGCAGTGACCGGGACGAACGGGAAAACCAGTGTCAGTTGGATTTTACGAGCCATTGTTCAGTCGTCTCAAGGCTCTTGCGGCATGATGGGGACGATTGAGTACGACGATACCTTCAATATTTCCCCCTCTTTATTAACAACGCCCCCAGCCGAATCCATTCAATCCATTCTTGGCAAAATAAAGAACAATGGATGCCGACACGCGGTTCTCGAAGCTTCCAGTCACGCTCTCGATCAACATCGTCTTGCCGGTTGTGAGCTCGATGCAGCCGTCATCACCAATGTGACTCACGATCATCTCGAATATCACGAAACACGAGACGCCTACCTGAAAACGAAAGCCTCAATCTCGCATTATTTGCGAGAGACTGGTTTGATGCTGATTAACGCGGACGATCCCGGATCATTGGAAGCCGCTATTTCAGTTTCACATCCTCAGATTCTGACCTACGGCTTGAATATGCCGGCAGATTTGAAGGGCGTGATTCAAGAAGAATCTCTCCGTGGTAGTCGCTTCACTGTCACTATCGATCGAGAAGAACATAGTTTCTCGACTCCTCTCATTGGTCGGCATCAAGTCTCGAATTGCTTGGCGGCGATTACCATTGCCATGCGATGGGAGATTTCTTCTGAAGACATTCAGCGAGGTTTGTCACGCTTGCGGTCAATTCCGGGGCGACTTCAACTTATCGAACAACAACGGGGCGTCTCCTATTTTGTCGACTACGCACACACTCCCGACGCACTCGAACAAAGCCTCTCACACATACGTCGATTGACATCAGGACGAATCATTCTGGTGTTTGGGGCAGGCGGTGATCGTGATCGAACAAAACGTCCATTGATGGGAAGAGTCTCTCAACAGGCGGATATCTCGATCATCACCAGTGATAACCCTCGATCTGAGGATCCACACTCGATTGCCGATGACATTAAAGCAGGTCTTGATGTCGGGACTGAGCACGTACTTTGTGAGCTTGATCGCCGTAAAGCGATTGATCAAGCCGTTCGTTATGCGTCATCTGGTGATGTTGTTTTGATTGCCGGAAAAGGTCACGAAAAAGAGCAATTGATCGGGAATGATCGTACCCCGTTTGATGATTGTCTCGTGATCCGCGATTGCCTCGATCAACCTGTCACTCGTTCCCATCTGGCTATGACTTCAAAGTCTCACAACTGATGAATACCCTCTCACTCGAACAACTTATCTCAGCCATCAACGGGCAAATACATCCGCAAGGTCAAATCTCTGCGGGGACATTTGAATCGGTGCAGCTCGATTCTCGAAACTGTCGTCCCGGCGATCTTTTCTGGGCAGTGCACGGAGAAAACCAGGACGGTCACAACTTCATTGCCGATGCCATCAAACGTGGAGCAGTGGCGGCCGTCGTGAGTCAACCACTCCATAAGCCATTACCACAAGTTGTTGTGAAAGACACTCATGTCGCCCTTGGCCAATTCGCCAACTGGCATCGCAGTCAGCAGTCGGGGATGGTGATTGGTGTGACAGGTTCTGTCGGTAAGACAACGACCAGGCACATGATTCATACCGTTCTTTCAGGACGCTATCAGGGTATTCAAAGCCCCAAGAACTTCAATAATCAATTCGGCGTGCCTCTCAGCTTACTCTCGATGTCGAGTGACGATGAATTTGCAGTGATCGAGATCGCCGCATCGGCTCCCGATGAAGTGGCGCAATTGGGAAGAATTACCGAACATGAGGTTGCCGTGATCACCTCGATCGCCGAGGCTCATCTGGCCGGGTTTGGATCATTGGAACGAGTCCTGGAATCCAAATGTGAATTGATTGACACACTCAGCGACAGCGGTTTTGCGATCCTGAATGGAGACGATCCCCGCCTGTTAGAGTATTCGAAGCGACTCGACAAACCCTATTATTTGTGTGGTTTTGGGCCACAAAATCACTTTCGGATTGAATCTGTCGAGATGTCTTCCACGGGGATGACTTTTGAAATCAACGGTCAGGAATTTCAGATTTCGGTATTGGGGCGTCATTTTTTGAACGCGGCCGCAATCTCTGTTGCCATTGCCACAGAATTAGGGCTGGAAGTGGAAGAGATTCAGTCCGGTCTTTCAAACTTCCAACCAATCGCAGGCCGATGTGCTCCGCTTCAGATCGGAACCTGGACGGTGATCGACGATACTTACAACGCCTCTCCGCGATCAATGCATGCTGCCTGTCGTTTACTAGCCGAGTGGCCCGATATGCGTGCCCAGAAAATTCTGGTGGCGGGTGACATGCTCGAACTGGGTGAATCAGCGGTGCAATACCACCGACATCTGGGGCACACGATTGCGGATTCGAAGATTGATTTCTTGATCGCTCACGGAGAATTTTCGGAGTGCATCGCATCGGCTGCGGTTCAGGCTGGCATGCCCGCTCATCGGATCGCCGTTTGTGATTCGTTCGAGACGGTTGAGATTGTCATGGACTGCTGGTTGAAACCAGAAGATGTCGTCCTCGTTAAAGGTTCACGCGCTATGCAGATGGAGCGGGTGCTCGATCTCATAACAGACCTCAATACAAACCAAGAAGTTCAGCATTCCCGCAGAATGCTGAATGCGGCCTGATTCAAGGAGACTCGTTTTACATCATACAATCGTGATTTCGTTGTCTTGCGTTTAAGATTTGCGGGGATCCGACGCGATGTTTCACGGATGAAGCAGGAGCCATCAAGCATTTGGAATCCAGTGATTAATTTGGGTCGATCACTCCAGATGTGGCTTGTCAACGAAATCATTACGATCACCTGCCGGGACATGATGTCCTGGCAGGTGATGATACAACAGAAGAGGCTTTTCAGTCTGAACGTCTTCAGGTTTCAGAAGCCTCCTGTATAATGAACTCTCAACACTGAAAAGTTGAACCTGCCGAAGGATCTCCCGCAATGCTCCTCTGGTTATTGGACCATTTTGCTCCATTGCTGGAGCAACTGGAATTCTATGCGTCTGGCGATTCCCGAGTTTTTCTCACGGCTCGTATTGCTTTGGCGAGTGTGACCGCTTTTTTGCTGTCACTATTAATCGGACCGTTTGCGATCCGTTGGCTTAAAAGAAGGTGCCAGGAGCGAATCGCCAGCGACTCAGATTATCTCAACGAACTGCAAGCGGAGAAAGAAAAGACTCCCACAATGGGAGGCATTTTCATCGTCGCGTCGATTGTCATCGCCATTCTGCTGTGGGGCGATTTGACAAACTCCTTTACGCTGCTCGGACTCTTCACGGTCGTCAGCTTCGGGACACTGGGGGCATTCGATGATTGGACGAAACTGAGCACAACAAGCAATGGTATGCGTGCCAGAAAGAAGATGATTGTTCAGTCGTTATTGGCGGCAGTGATTTCAGGCTTCCTGTATACGGAACTCTCTCAAGTTCCCCGCGGATTGGAATTGATCTCGCCAGTGGGAAATTCAGGACTGTTTTTAGGGATCGGATTTTGCTTGTGGGCGGTGTTCGTGGTCGTAGGAAGTTCGAACGCAGTGAACCTGACAGATGGGCTGGACGGCTTGGCGACCGGATGTTCGTTGATGTCGGGAGCCGCCTTTGCCGCAATTGCCTATCTTGCCGGTCATAAAGTTCTCTCCTCCTACTTGAGTATTCCTTACATTCCGGGAAGTGGAGAAATTGCAATTATGCTCGGCGCCTTGGTAGGAGCCTTGTTGGGTTTCTTGTGGTTTAACTGCTATCCGGCGCAAGTTTTCATGGGCGACACCGGTTCTTTGGCAATTGGCGCGCTACTTGCTTTCTCTGCTCTTGTGACTCGACAGGAAATTCTGTGGGTCGTTATTGGAGGCGTTTTTGTCATCGAAACACTCAGCGTGATCTTGCAGGTCGGCTGGTTTCGGATGACGGGGCGTCGCCTGATTCGTTGCAGCCCTTTGCACAACCATTTTTTGTTCAAAGGGGATCATGAAATCAAAATCGTTGTCCGGTTCTGGATCGGTGCGGCGATTCTCGCCATCGTCGGAATGGCGACTCTCAAAATACGATGAAGCGTTAGGGAGAGAGGGATTCGGGAAGTCGATGCCGGATGTGTTGTCCTCATCGACTTCCCACCCTTCCCACGCATATCAGTCCCGCTGATGACTGATTCTTGCTGTTTGATTCGTTATTCTGTCTATTCACTCTGAATCATCAGGAGCAGGCAGCGTGACGGATTTGAAACGAGCAATTTTCACGGGAGGCGGTACGGGAGGTCATCTCTTTCCCGGCTTGGCTGTCGTTGAGGAACTTCGAGATCGTTTTCCTGACTTCACGCCTTGGTTTGTCGGTTCTGAACGAGGAATCGAGAAACGCATTCTCAAAGAGGCCGGTCTTAGGCATCAATCGCTACCGATTCGTTCGTCGTCAGATTTAAGACGCGCTCCGATCTCTTTTCTCAGGAGTTATTGGCAGTCCAAACAGCTTGCTGCCAAGACACTCGAAAAATTCCGACCAGAGGTCGTCATTGGTTTGGGAGGCTTCGCCAGTGTGCCCGTCGTTCGTGCGGCTCAAGCAATGCGGATTCCCACTCTGCTGCTTGAACAAAACACCGTTCTCGGACGTGCCAACAAATGGCTCATGAATCGAGCGGATAAGGTGTGTCATTCATTCGAGGAGAGTGTTCCCACAGGAGCCAATCTACAAAAACATATCGTGACAGGGAACCCGGTCAGGAAGGTGATCCAGGAGTTAGTGTCGCGTGAACGACAATCTTCAACCGTACAAACTATCTTGATCTTAGGCGGTTCACAGGGCGCTCAAGCCGTCAATCGTATATGGCTTTCTGTCGTACAAGAATTGGGAGCAGAGTTGGATAGCCTCCAGATCATTCATCAAACTGGGGAGAGTGACTGCGAGATGGTGAGAGAAGAATACCGCCAGCGAGGATTTTCATCGATTACAGAACCGTTTTTCGAAGTCCTTCCCACTTTGTATCGACAAGCCGATTTGGTGATCTCTCGCGCGGGAGCCACAACACTTGCAGAGGTTGCCTGTGCGGGGATACCGGCGATCTTGATTCCCTACCATAATTCAGTTGGCGACCATCAACAGAAAAACGCCGAGTTGTTTGCGACCTCAGGTGCCGCAAAAATTGTCATACAGACTGCCGAGAATGAGGAGTCTTCTGAACTCACAGTGATCATTTCTAAACTCCTCAATCAACCACTGACAGACATGCAGCAAGCAATACGAACTCTGGCAAAACCAGACGCGGCAAAACATGTGGTGGATCTTGTCACAGAAATAATAGGCTCTCTTCAGGAAAATTGATCAAATTTATTTTCAAGTCTGTTTCAATCTGTTGCTGACTTGAGTCAGGTTTGACAGGAAGAAGGCATCAAGGGCATTGTCTTATAAGCAACGCGTTCCGTCGTGCAGAAGAATTTCCTCGACAGAACTTCCTTTGACACTTTCGGAGAATATCAATAGATTTCGTCCTGTGATTACGCAATTGGAGTGATGCAAGATTCTGAATTTCCTGGATTCAAGGATTTGAGAGATGAGCCGACTGACCTCGCAATTCAGAAAACTGCTATCAAGGCAAAGCGACCAGGATGAACCAGAGGAATCTGTGAAGCAAGTCGTGGCGGAACAAAAATTGATTTTGAACGAAGCGGTCAACGAAGAACTGCGAGCGATCTTTATTGCTATTCCGAAAACAGGAACCACCACGGTTCGGTCTCAAATTCGCCCAGTCGGTACTCCGCTGATTCCAAACTCTCATCTGAATATATTGGAGATTCGTGAAACGCTGTTTACCTTGACGCTTCGTCGCGCGTTACACCAAAACAAGGCATTTCCAACGAGTAATATTCTGACAACCCAACAGATCCAAAGACAGTCGCAAGAAATGTTTGACTCTTACTATAAGTTTTCAGCGGTGAGAAATCCGTGGGCTCGTGCAGCGTCATTGTATTCGCGTCGAGAGAGCATCTCAGCGAGCGAGACGATGTCGTTTGAACAGTTTTGTGAACAACATCTCTATGCCAGCGATACCTGTATACACCCGACTTTACATCGCAATCAGTGTGACTGGCTCTGTGACGAGCGTGAAGAATGTCTTATGGATTACGTGTATAAAATTGAAGAATTCGATCAGGCGATTTCAGAGATTTATGAACAAACCAATGGAAGAATCCAATTGGAAAACATCCTGCTGAACCATAATCCGAATTCAAAATCGCAGGCTTACCGAACTCTCTATAATGATCGTACACAGAGAACCATAGCCAAGAAATTTGAAAAGGACATCGATATTTTTAAATACGCTTTTTAATAATGTGGCTCAATGCCAGAATTGTCAGTTGCATATCATTTCTAAAATATTTATGACGACCCACTCTGTTGGGAGGCGATCTGTGACCATCTCCGAACTCCTCAATCAACCGCTACAGAAATGCAACAGATGATGAGGAGGCTGGCAAAACCAGACGCGGCAAAACATGTGGTGGATTTGCTGGTCGGACTCAACCCGGTTGAATGAGGGAGTCGATTACTTCTTTCGGGAGCCGAGAAACAGTCCCAGTCCATGAAAGAAAACTCCAATTCCCCAGCCTGCTGCTGGCCATTGTACCCAGTGACCTTCCCCTTCTGTTGAACGTCCGTAATCGAGATAGGTAAGGCCCGCGATCACCAGCACATAAATGATCAAATGAATAAGAAACCCTCTCTTTGCGTCGCGTTTCTTTTCTTTTTGCTCTGCTTCCGTCGTGATCGTGCTTGACTGTTGCGGATCGGGAGGAGGACTGACCGGTGGCGTGGCAGGTTCGCTAAAAGAATCGTTCATAATGTGTGAGCTCTCATTCAATTCCAAAGGCATTGTCTTAAAGCAGTGGCAAAACGCTGATGAAATTCATCTTACCATGTCAGACCACCGATACGAGAGGGTGGACTTTAATCTCGTAGCATTCTTTACGAGACAAAAGAGATCCTTCCAGAATATTCTCGTGTCTGTCACTCTGACAGTGTATGACTATAAGTCCGCAGTCTCAAAGAACTACAAACAGATGAAGGTGTTCCATGTCGACTCTCGTGAAGATTCCCGCCGGTCATCGTTTTGTTCTCGGCTCACGTTCTTCCAGACGACGTGAGCTGTTAGAACTTTTGATTCCCGGTGATCAAATCATGATTGTTCCCCCTCTGGTTGCCGAAGAAGCAGGCTTCGAGAGAATCACAGATTGGGAAGGGATCGAAACGCAACTTGCGAAGATTGTGCATGAGAAGTCGGATGATGTGCGGGACCAACTCTCTTCCCGTAATCTTCCTCAGGATCTCGCCGACATTTTGGGAATCGTTTGTGCCGATACCGAGATTGTCGTTCAGGATTCGGATTCGGAAGAATTGAGAGTTCTCGGTCAACCTCCCACAGATGGTTGGGAGCAGACGGTCACAGAATGGTTCGAGAAATACCTCACCGGACGCACTCATTGGGCAGTCAGCTATGTGGCCATCACCACTCTCCGTGGAAAAAGAATCTCGAAGTGTGTGAAAACGGCAGTCACATTTTCTGCAGATGCCAACCACTGGCTGGAGAACTATCTGAAGACGGAAGAGTCTCTGGGAAAAGCAGGGGGTTACGGACTTCAGGCGGGAGGCAGCTTGTTTGTGGAAAACATTGATGGCAGCCCGAGTAATGTGATTGGACTCCCACTGAAAGAGACGGCTCAAGCACTGGAAGAGTTAATCCAGGCTTGAGTGGTCTCTCATTTTGTTTTTTCGGGTTTTAGAAGTTCAAACGAATCAAAAAAACGGTTCCGCATTTTTTCAACCGGTGGGTTCTCTTTCTTGGACATCACCATGATCTGATAAAGCCGATTTTTGACCAGATAACATTCGTGCCAGACCATGAGAGGTTTTCCACCAGCCCTTCCCTCGAACGAGCACTTTCGACCAGGATACCCATTCAGCTTCACCTTCTCTTGTGTCAGTAACTTTCCCTGTCGCGACTTGACGGCCCCGTCCACACAAGCATCAAGCATCACTTGTGAATCACTCTTTGCAATATTCTTGGCAGGAAAGTCATTTCGCGAGATCATGAAGACCTGGTCTCCATTTTCCAATTCCGAAATATAAAAGTGGTAAGTCAACTTCCCACCAATGATAGGCTGTGTGAGCGATTCCAATTCGGTCTTGGAGGGCATGTTGACGGAAAAATGCCCCTCTTGATTCGTGTACTTCTGCCAGTCTTGCGCTTTCACATTCGCAGGGATTATCACAATCAGTAATGTCATCAGACTGCGTTGAATCAATCTCATCTCGATCACTCCGGTCGTTGTTAAAGCGGTTCGAGATACATTCTAACTGATGGGTTCAATATCGCCCAGAGAAATTGTGCGTCAGAGAGTTCTTGCACTGGGCAAGCAATTTGATCAGCATGACAGCGTGTGGCTTCTGCTGCACAGATAGACCCATTTTTTTGCTTTCGCGAAGGATTGTTGCCATGTCCGAACAATACATACTCTCTCTCGATGCCGGAACGACCTCTTGCCGAGCGATTCTGTTCGATCATGCGGGCCAGGTTCGGGGGGTTGAGCAAGAAGAGTTTGAGCAAATTTATCCCCAGCCGGGACATGTGGAGCATGACCCGATCACAATCTGGGATACGCAACTTGAAGTCTCTCAGCAATTGCTCAAAAACAATTCTCTGACCGCGTCGGACATTGCAGCCATCGGGATTACCAATCAACGTGAAACGGTTGTCATTTGGGAAGCTGAAAGTGGAGACCCCATTGCCAATGCTATTGTCTGGCAAAGCCGGATTACGGCACCCCGCTGTGATCAACTGAAGGCCGATGGTTATGCAGACATGATCCGTCAGAAAACGGGATTGGTGGTTGATGCTTACTTTTCGGCTTCCAAAATCGAATACTTACTCGATGCGAAGGACCCTGATCGTGTTCGGGCCAGTCAAGGGGAAATACTCTTCGGTACCATCGATTGTTACGTACTTTGGAAACTGACCGGTGGCGATGTTCACGCTACCGATGTCAGTAATGCCTCTCGGACGATGTTGTTCAATCTGGAAACGATGGACTGGGACGATGAATTACTCGATCTGTTCAAGATTCCCCGCGCGATGATGCCAAAGGTTGTCCCTTCCAGTGGTGTTGTGGGAGAAACATTTGAAGGCTTGTTTGGAGGCAAGATTCCGGTGGCCTCCATGATCGGCGATCAACAGGCGGCCACGTTTGGGCAATGCTGCTTCGAGCCGGGAGCCAGCAAGAACACCTATGGCACTGGTTGCTTCATGCTCCTGAACACAGGCCAGAAACGAGTGGAGTCCACAAAAGGATTGCTGACAACCGTTGCCTGGCAGATTGGTGATGAGGTGACGTATTGCTTGGAGGGATCGGTCTTCATTGCCGGAGCTATTGTGCAATGGTTGCGAGATGGTCTGCAAATCATCGAACATTCGTCGGAAATTGAAACGCTTGCGGCTCAAGTTGAGGATTCGGGGGGAGTCATCATTGTACCCGCGTTTGTCGGTTTGGGGGCGCCTTATTGGAATCAGGATGCGCGTGGAATCATCATCGGTCTGACGCGTGGCACGAAACGGGAGCATTTGGCGCGGGCGGCTCTCGATTCGATGGCGTATCAATCTTACGATTTGTTACAGGCTATGAATGAGGAGAGTGGTTTGCCCCTCAAAGAACTCAAAGTCGATGGTGGTGCATCCGTGAACGACCTGATGATGCAGTTTCAATCTGACCTGTTAGATGTCACTGTGCGACGTCCCAAAGTCCCCGAGACGACCGCTCTGGGAGCCGCTTATCTGGCTGGGCTTGCTGTCGGATTTTGGGAGTCTCAAGAAGAAATCGCTAATCTCTGGGAACTTGATGCCGAGTTTACTCCCAACATGACCGCCTCAGAACGTGAGCAATTGATGACGCAATGGCATCGCGCTGTGGAACGGTCGCTCGATTGGAATCAGTCGAGCTAAACGCTTCGTGCGACGGACTGTAATTTTTCGTGAGTCCAGCCGATCATCTTCTCAGCCATCGCTTCAAAGTAGTCCCAGGTATGCCCTCCATGACTCGTTGCGAAATCGACTTCGTGGGGAATACCCGATGAAGAGAGCTTCATTGAGAGTTTATCGGAGGAATCGAACCATTCATCGTCAGCCGGGTCACAGGCGAGAAATTGATGACGGGGCCAACTCAGCGGATGAAGGTGTAAGATCACAGAGGCCTGCCGGGCGGCTTCTGCCGATGCAAACATCTCATCAATCGGAAGCCCCCGTCCGTGCCACTGATAAAAATCGACGGCCGGGGCTAATGCCGCGACAACTGGGAACATCCGAGCATTTCGATAGGCCAGTTGTAGCGCTCCCTGGCCTCCCATACTGATTCCGGTGAGACCGATGGCGGGAGGAGAGATTTTCCAAGTCTGCTCAATCCAGGGGATCAGGTTCTCTAAAAGGTAAGACTGTGGGGAAACTTCGGGATCGTATTCGGTGCAAAGCTGATCGAGCCACCAAGAGCGTCTCCCGTGAGGGCAAATACACCTCAATCCTCTTTGTTCCAGTACGGTCGTGAATGTTGGATTGTCTTTTAAGGTCTGCTCGGAATGGCCATGAAGGTGCAGAATCACATAGGGCTCGGATTCTGCCTTTTCAGGGACGTAAACGTCCGCGTGCTTGCCATTGATATCTTGTGTGGTCCATGCCATGAAAATGATTTCATCTGAGAAGTGGTGATCATGTCTCGCGGTTCTCGATCTTCACCGAGTTTTCTGTACAATTCAATGACTGCGAGTTTCTCCGTTATCACTGCTTCAGGATTTTATCTATGTACCGCGTAACTCAACAAATCGACTTTTGTTATGGCCATCGTTTGCTCAATTACGAAGGAAAGTGCAAAAAACTACACGGACATAACGGTCGGGCAGTGATTGTGTTAGAAGGAGAAGAGTTGGATAAACGTGGCATGCTGGTCGATTTCAGCGATATCAAAGCCTCACTAAGAACCTGGATTGATGATCATCTCGACCACAAAATGATTCTTCATCAGGATGATCCCACAATCCCATTTTTGCAGGAACTGGAAGAACCGCTTTATATCGTGGATTCAAATCCCACGGCAGAGAACATTGCCAGGCTGATCTACGAACAGGCAAAACAAGAAAATTTCCCCATCCGAGAAGTCACTCTCTGGGAAACACCAAAGTCATTCGCCACCTATTCGGAATCTTTTGTTGACTGAGAGAGGCCAAGAACAGCTTCAGGTGTCCATTTTTGCCCATTGTTTTGCTCAGCGCATAGAAAAACCCTTGTGTGGCGGACATCGTGGCTCGAATTTCGAGAAGGTGAGCGAGTCGGAAGTGCTTGAGAGATTGGGTCATCTCACAAACAGGGGAATCTTCCATTCGCCGCGATGTCTTAACCAACACAAGGGGTCAAGTGGGCAGAAAGCCGTGGTAATGGGCTTTCTTCTTCAAGAATAAACATTGCATTGAGCGTGCCAATTCCTGTTGAGAATTTATGATTAGATCATAAAGTGTTATCAATATATAACTTATTGGTTGTAGTGAGTTCTGGGTGTCTCATCAGCGCTGATGGTTTCGGCGCTGAAACCATCCTTGATATTCCATGTTTCGGCGCTGTCGGCGCTGAATGATTGCTTTTCGGCGCAGTTCGGCGCATGCTGAGAGGAGCAGCCCGCAGCAATATTTCAACAAGTTCCAAGTTACGTTCGAGCAGATCATGAACAGTTATCGACGAAATCTTCTCGCCACGCTCGGCATTCTGGTCGTAATCTACTCGGTGTTTGTTCTTGCATTTGTCATCACCAGCCCTGATTTGAGGCTCCGCTGGTTGGTGTCTGCCCCGGATCAAGTCACTTTGCCAGAACAAGGTGTTCCGATTTGGATCGTCGATGGTCTGGAAGTCATGGGTGAGCAGCCCGACGATGAGGATGTTCTGCTGGAAGTTGCCGACAAATCCATCCATACATATCTGGATTTGGCATCGGTCATGTTTGATCTCTATCTGCCCAAAGAAGATCCGAGTGGGAGTAATTTGCTCTCTGAAAATTCCGATCCATCTGAACTCCCCGAAGACTGGATTGCGCCCGTTGTGCAGATTCATAACGGTCCCCGCATGGCAGAGATCCGATTTCAATCCATGTCGCAACCGGGGCAACCCGTTCATCGTTCATTTGTCGTGATCAAGTCACTCCCTTGGAGTGAGATGATTCCTACGATTATCTGGTTTTTGCTCCAATTATCGATTTTTGCAGTTGCCGGTGTCGCCTTTTGGAATCGTCCCTTCGATGCCTCGACGCAGATGTTCTTTATCGTTTGCATGTTTGGCCTGGGAGCATTTGTTGGCGGTTTTCATTGGTGGATGATTGGTGGGAGTCCTTTGTTGAATGCTCCTTTTATTATCATGGGGCTGTTCCTGCCGGCAGTGTTGTTACACTTCTTCTTGGTTTATCCACGCTCGTTTCAATTTCTGAATCAGTATAAAAAACTGACTCTCACTCTCATTTATTCTCCACCCGCGATCGGTTTAGTCGCGATTGGAGCCTTGCTGCAATATTTGCGAGCCATCAATTCGCAAATTGTTCCTGAGAATGTGGACTTTGAACTCGTCACGCATTTACGCCAATGCCTTCACTTCCTCAGTGATGCAGTCTGGTACTCTTTGTTGATCTCTGGTTTATATTTTCTGGGAACTGTGTCTGCTTTGGGGGTTAGTCGTTTGAGAGCGACAACCCGCATCGAACGGATGCAACTGACAGTCATGCTTGTCGCCGGATGCGTGGCAATCTTACCCATTGGGTATTCGATCTGGCTGGCACACTTTGCCCGAGTCAAGTTTGTGATGGGGGAAGCACGCATTCCGATGTTGATGGCCAGCCTCGTTTTCCAACTTGCGTTTGTCATCGGCATTATTCGTTACAAGCTGATGCTTGCTGATCAACTCCTGACTCGGGGATTTGTGTACTACTTTTCCTCAATGGGTTTGACTGTGGGCTTTGCCTGTTTGATTGCGACGGTGACTCTGATCGCATTACGGATGAAAATATCTCTGAATACATTTCAGTATCTGGCTGTGGTTGGTTTGTTTGTGATCGCGACCTTGCTGTTACTCGGTGTGCGAGATCGCATGCAACAATTAATCGACCGCCGTTTTTATCGTGAAAAATATCAGCTCGATAACGCCTTGCGTCGCATGCAAAACGCAGTGGGACAGTTTGCAGACCTCGGTTCCCTCGGACAAATGATGTTTGGGATCTGTCGGGAAGTCTTGCAGGTTGATCAGGCCGCACTTTATATTCGTGAAGAGAGTTCGTCTCGCTTCATACTCTCTGCGAGGAACGGCAAGTTGAAAGCCCCCGATGCGATCATGCTTTCGGAGGAAGATATCAAGCTATTAGAGGAATCGGGGCATATTCAACGACAATCTTCAGGCAGCATGGGGGGAAGGGCTGAGCAAGCTCTCGATTTGAAAGCCTTGGATTTGCAGATTGCGCAAGCCGTTGAAATGGAAGGCGTGATTCGTGGCCTTCTTGTTCTGGGGGAGAAGCGGAATCATACTCCTTACTCGGCTGAGGATTATGCGTTTCTACAAGCTCTTAGTCAGATTGCCAACATTGGGCTGCATAGCTTGAAAGCACAGGACGAGATGGTGCATCTCAACGAAGAGATGCAGAGTAAAATGGACCGAATCGGCGATCAACGTCGACAAATTTCGTTGTTACAGGCAGAGTTGGAAAGTCTCCGCACAGGAGAAGAGCCTAAAACGGTTGACCAACCGATAGATACTCTCTCTCGCGGCAAGTTGATTGGTGACAGTCCGGCCATCGACAATGTGATGCGAATGGTTTCCAAGGTTTCCCGTTCAGAGTCTTCTGTTTTAATTCGTGGCGAGAGCGGAACCGGTAAAGAGTTACTGGCAGAAATTTTACATCTGAATTCAGAGCGAGCCGAAAAGCCGCTTGTGAAAGTTCATTGTGCTGCACTCTCAGCGAACTTGTTAGAGAGTGAGTTATTTGGACACGTTAAGGGGGCCTTCACGGGAGCCCATCAAGATAAGCAAGGGCGGTTTGCCGCCGCCAACGGAGGCACCATATTCCTCGACGAAATTGGAGACATCTCTCCCGAGACACAGGTGAAGCTGCTACGCGTGTTGCAAACTCGAAGTTTTGAGCCTGTCGGGATCAGTGAAACGGTTCATGTCGATGTGCGACTTGTGACGGCCACGCATCAGAATCTGGAGCAATTGATTTCTGAAGGTCGGTTTCGTGAAGATCTTTATTATCGGCTGAATGTCATCAGCCTGACGCTTCCCTCTTTGCGAGAACGCCCGGAAGACCTGCTCGACCTGTCAGTCCATTTTCTTAATCAATCTGCTGAGCGATTAGGAAAACGCTTGCGGCTTAGTGATGAAGTGGCTCGCGCATTGGAAGAGTATCACTGGCCCGGCAATGTGCGACAACTTCAGAATGTGATCGAAAGGGCTGTTGTGTTGGCAGAGTCTGAAGTCATTAGCTTGAGCGATTTGCCGCAGGAGCTTCTTGCTGGGGATTCTGATTCTCCGAAGCCTGCGTCACGGCCAAAATCGCTTCTGTCAACGAGTCTTAAAAGACTCCCGGAGAGGCCGCAGGAATCGACGAAGGTATTACCCGCACTCGAACATTCGCTCTCCGGTGACGATGAGCGTCTTCACTTATTCCAAGCACTCGAAAAAGCGAATGGAAATAAGGCTCAGGCAGCCCGCTTGCTCGATATGCCTCGCAGCACATTTTATAGTAAGCTAAAGAAATACACTGATTGATCTGGAACTTAGAGGATAGCCGATGTCCCTGACTGCTGAACAGTTTTCCGAACAACGGTGGGAGCTTCCTGAAGACGGTCGTTGGAGTGAATTGATTGCGGGAGAGATTGTGCAGCTATCGCCTCCCGATTCGATGCACGGCACATCGGTCCTCAATCTTTCCAAACGTCTTGCCGAACATCGGCAACGAAACCCGGAAATTTCTGGAGCGGCCTGTTTCGATCAAGGATTGGTTGTCTCCCGTCAACCTGACAGTGTTTTTCTTCCGGCATTGTCGGTGATTCCCGATGTGGGGCCGTTCGATCTGGCCGATCAATTTCTCACGGAACAATGTCCGACATTGGTTGTGGAGATTGTTTCGTCCACAGATCGTCGAAAGTTAATCAATTCCAAGGTCGAAGTTTATTGGACCGTCGGTGTGGAGACGGTTTGGATTGTCGACCAGAACGATCAAGCCGTCTTGGTGCTGGACGCCGAGGGAACTCAGAGTCGTCTGACAGAAGCCGATCAATTGACCGATGATGCGTCGCTTCCTGGATTCAGTATGTCCGTCGGCGAATTATTCCAAGAGCCAGGTTGGTGGAGTGGCAGTAGAAAGTAAGAAGCCAAATATTGCCAAGAATTGTTCTACAGGAAAATATTGTTGAGTCGGCGAGCTTACCCGTCCGTCAAGAACGACTTCAGTCGTTCATCATCGACGACTTCGCCCTTCGGTATTTCTTTGATGCCATTGAGAACCGTGGCGACTTCTTCGTCCGTTGCGGCGAAGCCGATTTCTTTTAAACGATGTTCGACAGCCTTTTTGCCCGAATGTCTTCCCAGAACCAGTTTGATGCCCGACTCTCCGACCGTCTCCGGTCGAAACGGGAGATAGGTGTCGGGGTTTTTAAGGAGGCCATCCTGATGAATGCCGGCTTCAGTCGCGAAAATATTGGATCCACCAATAGGTTTTTGTGGTGAGAGGCGAATCCCGGTTAACTCGGCCACCATGCGGCAGAGCGGAGCGAGTTTGGTGGTATCAATCTTGTGGGTACGATTGAACTGATCCTGATGCAGGGTCAACGCCATCACCACTTCTTCGAGTGAGGCATTACCGGAACGCTCGCCAATACCGTTGACCGTGCATTGAACCACGTTCGCACCTTCTTCAATTCCTGCCAACGTGTTCGCGACGGCCAAACCCAGATCGTTGTGGTAATGGACCGCGAGAAGTGCTTTATCGATATTCGGGACGTTGTCCTGAATCTGCTTGATGAAAACGCGCGCTTTTTCGGGAGTCAAAATGCCGACGGTATCAGGGAAACCGACGGTTGTTGCACCCGCTTCAATCGCTTTCGTATAACATTCGCAGAGATAATCAACTTCTGTTCGGCTGGCATCTTCGGGGCTGAACGCAACGACCGTAAATTTATCAGCCGCATAGCCGACAGTCTCGACGATCAGGTCGAGAATTTCTTCTTTTGACTTTTGTAATTTATCGCGGCGGTGCAGCGGGCTCGTTCCGCAAAACAGGCTGACGCCACGCTTGTGGTTTGGTTGACCATCGAGCGCCCGGTCGGCCGCATCAATGTCCCCTTTCAGGGTACGACACAGAGAGGTGAGGACCGGTCCCTTCACTTTGCCGACCATCATTTGCATCGCTTTGATGTCATTCTCGGAGGAGGCGGCGAAGCCGGCGTCGATCGAATGAATGCCGGCCGCTTCCAAGGCGAGGGCAATCTGAACTTTTTCTTCGGGTTCGAGGGTCGCGCCGGGCATCTGCTCCCCGTCACGCAGCGTGGTGTCACTGAACAGGACCGCTCCCGAGCGTTTGTGATGAGAGATCACGAGAGGCTTAACCAGCCTTTCCAGCCATTTTTGAACGAAATTAGACAAGTAAAGAACTCTCTGTAGCGCGATTTTCTAAGGAGTGTGAATACCATTTCATTAACAGGTCCGCAGTCTGTGACCGCTCATCATACTGCGTCTCTTCCACACGATGCAATTGTATCAGATGAAGCGATGGAGATGTGCCAGTGATCACTGTTATTTATTCAACAGTGCCGGGACTTGCTCCTTCAATAGCTCAATGGTCGCCGCTGCCGAGACCACTTTTCCCTTTTGATCAATCAAGATCATGGCGGGAGGCATGAGGATACCGAGTTTTACGGCAGGAGGGCTGTCGAGGCCTCCCTCTTCATGAATATGGGGCCAGGGCATTTCATTTTCTTTGACAAACTCGGCCAGTCCGTCCGAGACCAAGTCGACATTCACACCGACAATCTCAAAGCCTTTAGAGCGATACTCTTTAGAAAGTGCCTGCAACTGTGGAAGTTCTTCCAGGAATGGACGACTCCATGTGGCCCAGTAAGTTACGACGACCACACGGCCTCGATAGCGAGAGAGATCGAGTGTTGGACCGGTCAAAGTCTTACCGGAAAACTCCAGAACTTGTCCTTCGAGGCCCATTCGTTTGAGTGCGCCAGCGGCTTTTTGTCCGAGAATTGTCTTTTCGTAAGACGAAGCGATGCGGCGATACCATGTTTTTGCTTCATCAGTGCGTCCACTAATTTCATAAGAGGAGGCGATTTGAAACGCAGCATCGGCGGCTTCTTCGGTTTTGGGATAACGACCGACAAATTGTTCGAGAGAACTCATCCACCACTTCTGCAAATCTTCTTGCTCTTCCGTGGGAGTTGAAGTGGCGCGTTGGCTATATTCCGAGGTCAAGCGTCGATACGTGACATAGGGGATGAGATCACTTTCCGGGCTACGTGATTTGAGGGAGTCCTCAAATCCTTTCAGGCGTTGCACGCCTTCTGCGTAGGCTCCAATCTGGACGGCTGCTGTGATGCCATCGACCAGTTGTTTCATCCAAAGCTCACGTTCTTCCGGTGTCTCAGAGAGGGACACCAACTTTTGCAGGATGTCGGCGCGACGTTTGTTATAAGTGCCCAGAGCTTCGACACCGTCTTCCAAACGCGGACTTTTCTCGTCCAGTTTCTGAAGTTGGTCGAGCAGTTCGCGGGCCTCAGCCGAACTTGCCGTTGGTGCCATGACTTCACCTTCACTCGTCGATTGTGAGGGCCGAAGCAGGACACCGCCGAACTCAATGGGACCAGAATTCTGATCGATCAATTGGGGGAATGATGCTAGTTTCCATGTCTTCCCGACTAAAACGAGTTCTCCGATTTGAAGCAAATCCACTTGTCCGTCATTTTCCATCAAGGCACGAGTGTTTTCATAGACTTGAAGATCTTGTTTCGCTTTACCTTCATCTCCGGGAATCGTTCCGGGAAGACCGGCATCGTAACGAAGCCAGACAGTGGACTTGTTGATGGCTTTGGATGATGTGATGGTTTGCATTTTGCGTTCGAGGTTGCTGGTTTGTTCCAGAATTTCTCTGGCGAGATCGGTGCGGATACCCAAACCCTGTAAATCCGCAGAAGTGACCATCAAGGATTGCAGAAGTTTTGTGTCTCCCGTTTTGAGTGAATAAAATGCCAACTCGCAAACCTCTTCGACAGAGATTTGTCTCCAGCTATCAATCGTCCCGTCTTCATTTTGGTCGATTCCCCAGCGTGTTCCTCCTGTATTAATCCAACGCGATTGATCGACTTTTTTATTGTTGTTGGAGTCCTGATCGCGATACACCTCAATTCCACCACGAAAATAACTCCAGCGATCAACGGTATTGTCCCCGTTGGTGTCCATAAACTTTCGCAAAGTCTCGCCTTGTGGACCTAGGACGATCCATCCCGAACCACTTTTTTCCTGAATCACTTGGACGGTGCAGTTCGCAACTTCACTTTGTGAAGGTGTGTCAAATTCGACATACTTCTGTCGAGGATTATATTTTAAGACAATTTCAGGGGTGACCTCTTGGGCGAAAGAGGTTGAGTTTGCCGTACAAACCGAGAAGATGGTTATCAGCAGAATGATTGAACGAAAAGAGGCAGGCATCCGATTCACTCCCTTGCATCAGCAGAGATTCCATGGAAAATGGATTTTTTAGTAGTAAATGAAACCGAATTCTAGTACAGATCTGACTAGAAAGTCAGCCTCAGTTTGACCGGTATCTCCTTTTGAAGACCGATTTTCAGGACGATCATGAAAGTCTCCCCAAAAATAGGCAGTCTACGGGAACACGAATTTTTCGTTTCTCAGGAACATTGCATCGATTTTGACGGCATCTCAATTCTGGCCACCCCTCATTTGCTTTGGGAAATGGAGCATTGTGCTCTCGACCTGCTGCAAGAGTCGTTGGAGGAAGGTGAACTGTCTCTGGGTGTGCAAGTTGATCTGGAGCATCGCTCCATGGCAATTGAACTCGACCATGTGATTTGTACCGCCAAAGTCGTTCATCGAGAAGGCCCGTTGGTGACATTTCATATTGCTGCTGAGGTCAATGGGAAGTGTCTCTCTCAGGGGCTTCACAAACGGCGAGTTGTTGACAGAGCAGGAGTAAAAAGTCGTTTGGAATCTCTTCGAATGAGCAATTTGGAGAACCAATGATCCACGTCATCGCACAGATTACACTCAAGCCGGGATGTCGATCTGATTTTCTCGCTGAATTTCATCAACTCGTCCCCCTTGTTCATGCCGAGCAAGGGTGTCTGGAGTACGGGCCTGCCATTGATGCAGCGACACCGATTGATGCACAAGTGACCGATGAGAATCTGGTCGTGGTTGTCGAAAAGTGGGAGTCGGTTTCCCATCTTGAAGCGCATCTCGTGGCCGATCACATGCAAACCTACCGCGAGAAGGTCAAAGAGATGGTTGGGGGAACGAGCCTGCAGATTCTTTCTCCCGCATGAAGTTCAGAAACCATCGATTTTCTAAAATGACCGTGAAGGAGCGTTGTGGGAAACCTGTCGACTTTTTATTCCGAGTTTCGTCAGCGGTATTACACAACCGGATCGATTATCCCAAGTAGTCGCTTTCTTGCGACGGCCATTACGAAGCCTCTTGCCAAGCGGGAAGGCCCCCGACGTGTTCTGGAGATTGGTCCGGGAACTGGGGCTTTCACGCAAAAAATCGTCAAACAGCTTCGTCCTGATGATCAATTTGACATCGTCGAAATCAATCCGACATTCGCGGCTGTGATTCGCGATCAGTTTGAACAAAATCCTGCGTATCAAAAAGTCGCCGACATTTCGAAGGTGCATGAAACCCCGTTGCAGAAATTTCAGTACGATGCACCGTACGATATCATTATTTCTGGCTTACCAACCACAAACTTTGATGTCCCATTAGTGAAGGAAATCTTCGAGACGTTTGTGGAGTTGTTGGCTCCTGGCGGTGAGCTCTCGTATTTTGAGTACATGTATCTGCGTCAGATGCGTAAATACATCGATAAAAAATCGAATCGAGACCGACTCCGGGAAATGGATCAAGTGATTCAACCGTTTCACGACGAGATGCGTTTTGATCGCAGTTGGGTCTGGTTGAACCTCTCACCGGCTTGGGTGCATCATTTGCGAAAGCACCCCGTGGCTACATCGTAAAAAATCTTAATGTGAAACTTTACAACCGTTGAGTTTTTTCTTAAGTACATCAATCGCTTCAGAGGAAACCTGAGTTCCGTGCAAGTAAAGTTCTGAAAGGTTTTCCAAAGTCGAGAGTTTTTCAAGCCCCTCATCTGTAATTGCTGTGTAGGAGAGCTCTAAACTCTTGAGACTTTTCATCTCAGCAATGGAACTCATACCTTCATTCGTGACTTGAGTCCCATAGAGATTCAGTACTTCCAGTTCGCTGAGAGGTTTCAAACTGACTAAGTCCAAATCGCTAAATTCTTTCTCTGAAACATTCACCTCCGTCACTAACAGTTCCTCTTGAGTCAGTTGTCCTTGCTTCTTGATGAGGTAGCCGACATCTTGGGCTCGAACGTATCCTCCCTTTGTCAGTACCAAGAGAGCAGCATTTCGGTTTTCGCCATAGTTTTCGGGATCACCGCCACATCCTGCCAATAAGCATGAGATAGTAATTATGGTTATATAGTGTATAGTTCGCATCGAGACGCGCTCCGCTGAACAGGGGAGTGTAAGATTCAATTCTTCACACATTCAATTCTTCACACCGTACGAAGGAGAGACTCTGCCTGCAATGCCTTCCATCCCGGAATCAGACTGGAATCTGTCTTCCCACCCGGCTCGACAGGCAGACGAAACCCTTCTGAAAGATTGCGAATTGACCTTTGGTCGAGCAAGTGGTCCTGGGGGCCAACATCGCAATAAAGTCGAGACTGCCGTCACGATTCGACATCTTTCGACAGGAGTGCAGGCTTCTGCGGTTGAACGTCGCAGTCAGAAAGAGAATCGAAAAGTTGCAATCTTTCGTCTCAAAATCCAACTGGCCGTTGAATTGGAAGTCTCGGCAACTGATGGAGAGATCCCCACAAAGTTGTGGAGAGAACGCTGTCGGGGTGGAAAAATCTATTGTAATGAGGAACATAAGGACGCGCCTTCGATGCTGGCAGAGGCAATTGTTTGCTGCCGACAACACGGGTTTGTTCACACGGAAGTGGCCCGTCAACTCGGTTGTTCGGGAACACAGTTACTCAAGTTTCTGGCAAAATTTTCGACAGCACGCGGATATTTCGAGAAATCACGGGCCGAACGAGGATTGCCAACTCTGAAATTTCGCTGATTCTCGGCCATTTCGCTGAAATTCAGAATTCCGCAGGTGACGATTCGACTCTGCGATGAAATAATGGGGTCAGCCATCTTTCCCTCCCCCGATTCGGGGTTCACTGTCACCGATCACAAGATTCCCTTTCATTATGCCAGACTCTTTCAGGCAGGCTGACTCACGTAGCTTTTCGCTACCAGGACTGCTGGCGTTGTTGGCCGGGTGTGGTCAGATTTTCGCGACCTGGAAATTTCGGTCCTACACCAGTGGCTGGGATGATGGTCTGCGAATCGGTAACTATGCCGTGGCATTTTGTCTCACACTTTGGGGGCTGAAGCAAATTGTGGCAGAGTGGCAATCCAGCCCGGCTCGCACTCATGGATCTCGCGCAGGGCGACGGAAGCAATATCGGGTCAACATTCCTGTTGAGGGGATTGTTTTTCTGGTGATTATGTCGGTCATGTTTATCGGTGCAATGCTTGGTAAGCAGAATATGTTATTGCTCGTCTTTTCGCTCATGGCGGGTGCCTTTATCGCGAATGGATTCATCTCGTTTAATCTTTTGCGACACCTTTCCGTGAAGCGTCAATTACCGTCGTTGATCACCGCGGGAGATCCCGCCAATTTCTATATTGAAGTCAGTAACCAAAAAATGATGACCGTATGGGTGTTGACGGTGACCGATTCGATTGTGAATGAAAATGAGAGCTTACGTGCGTCTGTTGTATTTACACGTGTTCCGGGATACGGAAAAAAACTGGGTCAATATCGCGTTCAGTTAATGCAACGCGGTAAATACCAAATTGGGCCGGTTGTGTTTTCGACGCGGTTTCCGTTGGGGATCGTCGAACGATCAGCTCTTGTGCATATCACGGAAGAAGTCATTGTCTGTCCGCGACCAGGAACTCTGTTAGTGAGTCGCCAGTCGCTCCGTTCTCAGGATCAGCTTGTGATGCGGAACACAACGCGAGTAGGAGCCTACGACGATGAGTTTCATCGCATTCGCGAGTATCGTTATGGTGATAACCCTAAAGCGATCCACTGGCGTTCTTCGGCTCGTCGAAATGAACTGATGGTCAAAGAGTTTCACGAGAGTCGTGATGAAAACTTGATGATCCTTCTCGATTTATGGCAACCTCGATACCCTGATACTGAGCATCTGGAATATGTTGAAACAGCGATCAGTTTTGCCACAACGATCATTAAAGATCATTTGGCAGCCGTACGCGATTCCGAGATTCAGATTGCCGGATCGGGTGTTGAATTCTCGGAATGGTCGGGAGCTGCTGGAATGAGCGGCTGGGAGTCGGTCCTGGAATATCTGGCTTTGATTCAGGCGGGACCAACCACTGAGTTGGGGGATCTGCATCAATACTGGAAGTCTCGGCGGAAAGCCGACACCCGGTGCCTGTTAATCACGACTCGCTCGCTTCCCGAGTTGTCAGAGATATTTGGAGACTCCAGTGCTGACTCCGAGAATACTCAACTTTCCTTTGAAATGGATTTGTTGATTTACTCGGCCACCAAAGGAGGACTGGATGGGCTCTTTGAGCCTCCTGAAAACCTCATCACTTACGAAGGGATCTCCAGCGATCCTCGACAACGAGTCGCCTCTGTCGATGGTTCAGAACGCACGGAAAGGAATTCCTGAAAATGTCCTTGGCAACCATGTTCCCGCTGAGCGTTTATCTGATGCTGGCGATGTCCTCGTTTGTGCTGATGTATGCAGAAGGCACTCCGTTTCCCGCAGTCCTCACGATCCCTTTTGCTTTCATCGGTTATCTTTACAGCGAACGAAAATCAGTTCTGGTGCTTTCTGGCTGGCTGGCCAATCTCATGGGATTGTTAGCCTTGGCTGCTGCAGCTCGTGAATTTTTGTCGGATAACCCCGAGGGGCGGTTGCTATCGGGAGCACATTTGTTGGTTTACCTCTCGTGGTTAGTAATCTTCTTAACGAAATCTCGACAGCACTATTGGTGGACGATTGCCCTCAGTCTGCTACAGGTTGCCGTGAGTTCGGTGTTGATGGACAGTGTCGAATACGGTTTCTTCCTGATGATCTTCGCGTTAATGTCGATTTGGACGGTTTCTCTGTTCACTCTGTTTCAAGCGTATCGAGATGAGCTCGATGATGAGCTCGATCATGAAGACTCTGAGTTACCGAAGATCGAGTCTGGGATGTCGCAACGGCTGAATCCTCATCATGTCGTCTCCTCGCAAGGGCGAGTCTTGTTTGGGATGCCGAGTCGATCAATTGGTGGTGTGGAGTATGATGCTCATGCAAAATGGATTGGCTTACGTTTTGCCGGGCGAGCGTTGGGAATTACTTTTGCCTGCCTGCTGATTGGTGTGGGTTTCTTTATGTGCATCCCACGACTTTGGGCCGATCTGAATCCGTTCGAGAATGAATCTCTTGAAGGGAGACAAGTCAAATTCGATCAGAAAGTTCGCTTGGGTGATATGGGAGCGATTCTGGAAAGCCGACAACCCGCATTGAAGATTCAGATATTTGATAGTGCCGATAATTTGCCCGTTCCAATGGAGTCTTTCCTGTCGCGTCACGGTCTGGACGAACCCTACTTCCGCGGGACGTCAATGGATTTATATTCGGAAGACCATACATGGAGTTCCTCGAAAGAAACAACGGTTCCAGTCGTTCCTTCGATTAACGAACGAGATTCACATTTCAGGCAGCACATCGAGCTGGAAGCCGTGGGCACTCCGTTTCTCTTTTGCCTGCACCCCGTAGGGGCATTGAAAATCCGATCTCCCGGCAATGAAGATTATTTCTTTGACGGGGTGTACTCGACTCTGTTACGTCGGAACAAACGTAATCTCTCTTCAAGAATGATTTACGACGCCTATTCTCCCAAATACAAGATGGCTCAAATCTTCTATGTCGAGCGTTATATGGATCTGCCACGTAGAAGTGATCTCAACGGGATCTTCCTTCAGTTTCCTGAAGATCGTTTACCCCGAATTCGTCAACTTTCTCTCGAAGCCGCCAACCTCAATGAAGATGACTTGCCGCTCGCGTATGGTGCTCCGACGGAAATGGCCGTCCAGCGAATTGTGTCTCATCTGCGGGATTCAGGGAAATATTCTTATTCACTCAGTGCTGAGATTATCGATCCCCAAATTGATCCGGTGGAAGACTTCCTCTTCAATCGTCAACGTGGGCATTGTGAATATTACGCATCCTCATTGGCATTGATGTTACGGTCGATTGGCGTGCCGACACGCATCGTCAACGGATACAAAGGAGGAGATGCTAACGAATCAACAGGGATCTGGCATGTGCAGCAACGACATGCTCATGCCTGGATTGAAGCGTTTTACGGAAACCGTTGGCATACACTCGATGCGACTCCTGCAGCGGAACGGGAAGAATCAGTGGCCGCTGTTGGTAGCGAACGAATGAGTTGGGCGGAATTCAAGCAATATCTTCAGAGCCAGTGGTCGCGATACTTCGTCAGTATGAGTTTTAATTTCCAACGTCAGAATATCTATCGGATGACGATTGATGAACTCAAGGCGTTCGGCCGCTCTTTGGTGAGTTCTGTCAAACGAGCCGTGATGCAAGTTGTCGATTTTATCAAACATCCCGAACGCTGGTTCAGTTTGCGGGGGGGAGTGACAGCTTTTGTGCTTCTCAGTCTGCTCACAGGACTTTTCTTTCTGCTGAAATGGTGTTATCGCCAGCTCATGAAAGTCTTTCGCAGGCGAAACCGAATGACTCGCAGGCGACGACAGGTTGAGTTTTACGAACGCTTCTTACGGCTGTGTGAGAGAAACCGTCTCCTCAAAAAACCGCAGCAAACTCCACGTGAGTTCGCTGCTTTAGTCTCTCAGGAATGGAATCCGATCTTGTCCGCCAATGGAATGGGATCGTTGCCTCGTTCAATTATTGAGAAGTTTTATGCGATCAGATATGGCGATGACCCGCTCGTGAGAAGTGAAGAGCAGGAATTGTTAGAGACGCTCAAAAATTTGGAAAAGGCGTTTCATCAACAACCAACCACCAGACCGAAACCGGCCGCTGTCGCATCCTGAGTTCTGTGAATCAATGTTTTCCGCGTAACCGAGGGTCGGCAGCATCGCGAAAGGCTTCGGCAACCAGGTTGTAAGAAGTGATTGTCAAGAAGATGGCCATCCCGGGATAAAAGATGATCCAAGGTGCGTCAATGATGTAGCGACGCCCGGTCGAAAGGATGCCGCCCCAGGAAGGAGTCGGCACGCTGATTCCCAGGCCGAGAAAGGAAAGTGCCGATTCCGTCAAAATTGCACCGGCAACTCCAAATGTCGCTGAGACTAAGACAGGCGCCATCGAGTTTGGGAGAATGTGTTTGAAGATAATCCTCAAGGGGGAATACCCCAATGCTCGTCCCGCAAGAACGAACTCCTGATTAGACAGTCTCAAAAATTCACCCCGAACCAGACGAGCGATGCCCGTCCAACTGGTCAATCCGATCACCATCATGATCTTGAAAATCCCCGGCCCCAGGAACGCGACAATGGCCAAAATTAAAAAGAAGCTGGGAAAACAAATCACAACTTCAATGACTCGGGAGATCAACATATCGGCGGTTCCTCGAAAGTATCCCGCAAACGCTCCCACGATGATTCCAATTGTTAAAGCAATTGAAACGGAAACGATACCAACTGCCAGGCTCACACGTCCTCCCCAGATCATACGGGTGAACAGGTCGCGTCCGCTATCATCGGTCCCCATGATGTGAGGTCGAGACCACGGCAGAGCGTTGTGGCGAACATCTTCTTCTTTTGGGCTTTGAAGGTTTTTGTCACTTTGCTGCGAATCGATTTTCTCTTCGAGAGGCAGATTGATTTTCCGTTGAGCAGCTTCTTTTTTGAGCTCTTTGAGTTCCGCAGGAGTCAGGATCGAGCTGGTGATCCCGGCCAATTTCTGTGGTTCCGCAAACAGCATGTCGAGATTACTTTCATCGAGTGCAAAAGGGACGGGGGGCCATAACACACTCTTATAGATGACATCGGCATCCTCGGCATTTCCCGAGTCCGCGTATAAACCGGCACGATACGGTGTGATATCGACTCGTTCGATCACCGTCAGTTTCCAGCAAGCAGCACCGAGAGCAGGAATCACAATAAAGACCAGTGGGACAAATTTTTTCTTTCCCGCCGGATCGAATCGATCAACGACTGGTTTCCAGAAGGGGGAGAAGACAACAATCGGTACAAACAACATAAACCCGATTTCGGCCCAGTTGAGTGACCCGAGAACGGGCCAATAGTTCTTGCTGATCAGATAATCTGAGACATCCCGGAACTCTTTGCGAAAATCTGAACGTAATTCTTTGAGTTCACTCCGTACAGAAGCATCTATCACGGCCCGTTTGGACAACTCTGCAATCTGAGACGCCTGTTCGGAAAATGAATCACGATGCTCAGACGGAAGTCGCGAGGCGATAAAGCGACCGGTTTGGGCAATCACACTTGCTTCACGACGAGCATTTACTAACTCTTCCGCATCGGGTTCCTCAGGGAGACGACTGATTTTCAATGCCAGTGTTGTGATCGTGCGAAACGATTCGTCAATCTCATAACGATTAATGCCGTAATACCACAGCGGTTTATTGTTGGCGATAAAGGGAGCAAACACGCTCACTGCGATGAGCAGAATAATCACCCAGCCTGAAACGACCGCCAGTTTGCGCTTGCGGAATTCCCGCATCACCAGCGACCACTGGCTCTGTTCTTTGACGTGTGCTTCCGCGGGGGCAGATTCCTGACGGCTCAACGTATCCTCCGGTCTTCGTTAGCGGTTCTCAAAGGTGACTTGCGGATTGACGAGCACATAAAGAATGTCCGAAATGAGAATTCCAATCAGTGTCATAACAGCCGACAAAATGAGTGTCGCCATGACGATGTCGTACTCACGTCGAAAAATGGCGTTGATTGTGTAAGCACCCATCCCGTCAATCTGAAAAATGTATTCGATGATCACACTCCCACCAATCAAAAATGGGAGTAGAGAGGCAAATAATGTGATGACCGGGAACAGGCCGTTTCTCAGGGCATGAACCAAAATCAAACGCTTTTTGCTCACACCTTTTGCCTCAGCAGTGCGGATGTAATCTTGGTGAATCACCTCCAGCATTCCGGCTCGCATTTGACGGCTCAGATAAGCCAACCCGCCGTAGGTCAAGCAGAGGATCGGCAGAAAGATATGGTGCAAGTAATCGGTGAACTTTCCGAATGCAGATAGTTCGTTGTAATTATCAGACGTGAGTCCGAGAATCGGAAACCAGATCGTTTGTGAGCGGTCCGAGAAGGTCATTCTCAATAGTTCGGCAATCCAGAACGACGGCAGGCTGTACAATACAAATAGCGTGATCGTCGAGATAATATCTGCTTTGGAACGCGGAAAAGCCGCGCTCATTATCCCTAACGGGATCGCAATTAAGTAAATCAGAATGAAGACGATCAGATTGAGTTGGAGAGTAATCAAAAGGCTCGATTTTAGTTCCGGCCAGATCGGCTGATTGCGCAGAATTTCTTTGAGGTCCATCGTGACGAGTCGTTTCAGAAAATATCCAAACTGAATATGTACGGGCTCGTCAAAATGCCAGCGTTCGCGAAATCGCTTCATCGCGTCTTGAGTGCTCTTTTGTGAATCCATGCCACCTGCTCCCTGACCTGCACCAAACTTCATGGAAGTCGGGTCACCGGGAGCCAGCTTGATGACAAAAAACGAGAGCACAATGATTCCCATTAGTGTCGGAATCATCAGTAGCAATCGTTTGGCGATATATTGAATCACCTTTCACATCCTCCGTGAATTCGGAACATTCCTTCAGCGTCTTTTAGTTCTGTTGCAACTCTTTGGGAACCCACCATTCGGTCAGATCGAATCCCGGACGGATACGATACCATTTGACGCCACGAAAACGTTTGTGATAAGCGCCATGGTCTTTGCCCGTGTATAGGAATGTGTAAGGCTGTTCGCGGTCGAGAATGCGGTGCAAGGAATTGAAGATGGCTGATCGTTTATCTTTGTCGATGGTCACCCGGACTTGTTCGATCAGTTCGTCAGCTTCCCTGGAAACAAACGCCACATGATTACTGCTGCGCTCCTCATCAGCTTGTGATGAATGCCAAATCTGATAAGGGTCACTTTCTAATGGGCTCATCCAGCCGAGGGTGACAGCATCGAATTCCCGATTTAAGACATTTTCCAGAAAAGAAGCCCATTCCAATTCCTTCACTTTGATGTCAATTCCGATTGATTTACAGTTTTCTTGAAGAATTCCCGCCAAAATCTTCGTCGATTCCCGTCCAGTCGAGATCAACAAATCAAACGCGAACTTCTGACCATCCCGGTCCAAAATACCGTCCCCATCAGTATCGGCCCAACCGGCTTCTTCCAGCAGGTCTCTGGCCGTCTCTTGATCATAGCCAATGGGCTTGACCTTTTGGTCATAAGCCGGAGCAAAGTAGTACGCCGAGCCTGAAACCAAAACTCCTTGCCCGTACATTTTTTTGTCCAGAAAGTCTTGGGTATCGAGTAACAGAGCGAGTGCCAGACGTGTTTCTCGATCCCGAAACATTGGCTTTCGCATGTTCCAACCGATATAAGAAAACGACGGGACATACCAATGGGCTTTGACATATTTGCCTTTGAACCAGTCCGGTTCTGGCTCCAGGGTTTCAAATGACTGTTCGGAAGTCATGCGGTAAAGGAAATCGATATCACCCGATTTTAAGGCCAGTAAGGCGGTATTATCTTCATCGATAAACTTGAATACAATCTCATCGAGATACCCTTTGTATTTGTCAGTCCAATAGTTCTCGTTGCGAACAAGTGTCAGCCGGTCATTCGATTTCCAAGAATCAACGACATAGGGACCGGTTCCCATAGGAGCCATGTTATACCGTGTGTCGGTATTGAAGAAGTCGCCAAATTTGGCACCGTGCACACTTACTTTTTTCTGAGCGGTTTCCTCCTCTTCGGTCAGGCCCTCCATCACCAGGGTCAACCCGTCTTCCTTGAAAAACTTTGTGAAGAGATGCAGCGGCGGTCCGTAAACCGGCAGACCTGCTGTCACTTCGAATGCTTTGAAATACTGTTCACGATACTGCATGCGCACCGTGAGTTTGTCTAAAGCGTCACAGCGAATCACATTGTCGTAATAGACGCGAATCGAATCGCCATCGACATAGTTGTTGTTGATGACATGGTAGGCAAAAATAAGATCATCGGCCGTGTAGGGGGTTCCATCAGACCAGCGAACCCGTTCATCCAGATTGTAGGTGTAGACTGTGCCTCGTTGGATATCGACATAGTCGTCCTTGGACAGTGACAGGTATTCTTTATCACCCATAAACTCTTTGAGCGGTGATTTGGGAGAGAGTGCCATCACCTTCAAGCTGCCATCTTCATTCTCTTCAGCAGATCCAATAATCTCATAGCCAGTTTTGACTTCGTATTTACCAGGAGTAATTCCCGAAACAGTAATCTTCCCGGCATCATCACTCCACTGGTGGTAACCATTTTGGGGAGCCCCCACAATATCGCCAATCGGGAACAAGCCAACCCAAGTATCGCCAATGGGTTTCTGATTTGAACCATAGGTGACCAGCGTGATCTCAGGAGGCGTCGCGTCCTTTTCGGACTTCGGGTAACCCAGTTCGATGTGAGGAGCTGGTTTTTTACCTTCGATACTGACAAATCGTTCTTTACCATCATACTCTGGTGAAAGTTTGATGGAGTCCTCTTCGATCCAGTTCTTGGCCATCAGCCCTTCAAATTCAAATGTTTCTGGATTTTGGGTCACCAGTGCCTGAACCAAATACGGGTCAGACATAATCGATTGAACCGCCGATGACTCGGTGATCGGGTTCATTGTTTTCGGCTCAGAGGGCACTCGCATCACAATTCGGCCACCCGTGACCGGTTTCGCAGACGAGTTTTTAGCATCAGGATTGCCGACATCGACGGCAATAGGCTCTCCAATAACCAGAGTTTCTCCTTCTCGTTCTACGCGTGGAATCGGAATGCCGGCGACTTCATCCAGAATTTCATATGTGGGGACATCTTCGTAAGTCTCGTTGAACTGGCGGGTTTCTCCCGAATCGGTGGAGGAGCTGCTCGAGTTTCCCGACGAACCGGATCCGCCAGTCTGTTGATCGTCACCACCGCATCCAACCAGAACGAAACCGCAGAGCAGCGCGGTAAAGAGACGTAACCATTGAGGCAGCGTTGACATGAGAACTCCTTGACTTCGATGTCGATCATATTGTCGGGTGTTCGCCCGGAACCAAACAGGCTCGCTGAGCCGATTGTGTCAATTCTGGCACAATGCCGCAACCCCTTTTTCTTCAATGTTTTACGCCGGGAAAGAACTCCTCGTTGGAATGACTTTCATAGATTTCAATTGCTCTTGTGAGTCGAGACCATCAGGATCTCGATCAGACCACTCTAAAAACATCGAAAGTTTGTCTGTCATCACCCTGGAAAGCTCTCTCCATGAAGAAATATCGCGTTGCCATCATCGGCCATACCGGGCAGGGAAACTTCGGTCACGGCCTCGACACCGTCTGGAAATCACTGCCTGAACATTTTGATGTTGTCGGTGTCACCAACCTGAATGAGCAAGGGCTGGCAAAAGCTGTCGAGAAAACGGGTGCCGAAAAGGGTTTCACCGATTACGAAAAGATGCTCAAACAGTCGCGACCTGATATTGTTGCCGTCTGTCCCCGCTGGATCTCACGACATCACGAATTGGCGATGGCGGCCGCCGATTATAATTGCCACATCTTCATGGAAAAGCCGTTCTGTCGAACAATGGCTGAGGCCGACGAAGTCGTCAGTACGCTTGAGATGAAACATCTGAAACTGGCTATCGCTCACCAGTCTCGCTATTCGCCCATTCTCAAATTGACGAAACGGTTGATCAAAGAGGGGGCCATTGGCACGCCACTCGAAATTCGCGGACGAGGCAAAGAAGATCATCGCGGCGGAGGAGAAGACTTGTGGGTGCTCGGCTCGCATGTGCTCGATTTGTTCCGAGGATTCTTTGGCGATGTGGATTCGTGTCGAGCGACCGTCATGAATGCAGGAAAGCCGGCTAAAATGAGTCAAGTCGTGGAAGGGAATGAAGGGCTCGGCCCGTTATTGGGAGACGAGTTGCACGCCGAGTATACGTTCAAGGATTCTTCGGTGCGTGGCTATTTTTCATCGGTCCGAAATATGGGAGGCAGTCCGTCACGATTTGGATTGCAGATTTATGGATCCCAAGGAGTCATTGATTATTATCCCAATTATCTGACGCCAGCGTTTATTCTGAAAGATTCCAGTTGGTCTCCGGGAAGAACCGGAAAAACCTGGGAACAGATTTCGTCAGCCGGCATCGGGCTTCCCGAAGTGAAACCTGACCGTGGGATGACGGGCGGCAACAAAGCCGCCGTTTTGGATCTGGTGAACGCGATTGAAAAAGATCTGCCCACTCAGTCTAACGCCGACGATGCACGCGCTTCGATGGAATTGATTCTCTCGGTGTACGAGTCCTATCGTCAAAACGATGTCGTGACCCTACCGCTCAAAAATCGCCAGCATCCCTTGGCTGGTTAGAACCGAAGATTTGATGTTCGATTTAAGTGACCCACCGCAGAGTGGCCCATCCTCTGAAAAGTATTCGTGTTATTCGTTTGATTCGTGGTCCTCTTGAAGGTGAATCAGCGGGGAAACAAACCACGAATAACTCGAATTGTACGAATGGCTGTCGCATGTGTTGTGTGGCGGGAGAAAACCGGCCGAGGCTAAAAATGCAATCAAATCACAGAACACTGGCTGCACGTAGACTCGATCTTCAACGCTCACAAACGGGTGGTCTTAATCATTCTACTCCAACGAGCCACGAAGTTCCGTGAAGAGCCAGTTATTTTTCCCTGCGCCGCCGCGTCTCTGCGTGAGTCAAGTGATTTGGGTTAGCGCAACGTCACCCAATACCAAAACGGTTGTCCCGTTTCATACAGAAAATGTTTGCAAGCCATTCGTAAGCTGCGAACCGGAAATGGGCATCGAACTGCTTGTCGGATTACGGCTCGCTTCGCTCGGCTAATCCGACCTACGGCTCTCTGTAATTCTCTGCGTTCTCCGCGAACTCTGCGGTTTTCCCGTTCTTTTTCCCCTGTGTCACCACTCCGCTGCGCGTCTCGTCGTCTTTGCGTCAAACACCTCTCTCATAATTCATCTTGCCAAAGGTGATCTACCAGAGTTAGCGTTTATCGATTTTGGATTTTTGATTTCCGATTTTGGAAGTCGTGAATCCAGAACAATTGATCTTTGGCAATTTGAACGTCATTATGAGCCGCCGACGGCAGTCGGCAGGGGAATGTCGAGAGAGTTGGAACAGGTGTTCGTGGTTTGAAAGTCGTATCCGCGATCCCCAGCGTTCTTACGAACGCGGCTACTCCGCCATAGCCAACGAGCGCAGAATTTGTAGGGCCGGTTCCACCGGCCAAGTGTGATTTTGTTGGCTTTTTGTCTCGTCGCCTGTTTACCAATGACGATCGCTGCAACGTGAAAAAGGAGGCGATTTCGCGTGGCGTGGGAAATGCGCAGCGACATTGGGGTACTTTTTCACTCCCCACGCGTTTTGACACAAACCGTTCGAAGACATCAACTTGCTCAAGATTCGGGAAGATTCGGAATCAAGATTTGGGAAGATTTGATTTCAAGATTTGGAAATGGCACCCCCACAAATCATCGAATCTTCAAATCTTGAATTGGCGGTTCAGCGTTTGAATAGGGAGAGCCTGAGCCTATCCCATTTCAACTCCGAATACGAACGGCATAACAAAGACTAAAACGGAAATGACTCATCCACTTCTGCGTCCGCCAACTCAACCAGAAAGCCGGAAATGCGTTCCACCAGAACTTTCATGAGCTGCTCTCCCTTTTCAGCCGTTGCTTCATGGGGATAGCCGGCACCAGAATTCGTTGTGAGTAGATGCCAGGGGCGAGTGATCGAGACCCAGCCTTTGTTGACGGCCTCGAAGCGGGTTGGTCGGCAGGTGCCATCGTCGGCGTTGAGTTTTCCACTTTCGGGGTCTCGGTCGATGAACTCCGGGAAATAGGCCAGCCCCAGCGAAGTTTCCATTTCACCGGCGTGGTCGTCGGGGTGATCGAAAATCTCGGTTTTTACATCGGCAGAAGTCTCCTTAAACCAGTTGCACAGGAACATGTTGACTTTTGTTGTGCCGCTCATCTCTCTTAATAAAGGCTTGAAGTCGTTGCCGCCGTGGCTGTTGAGGATGACGAGTTTGCGGATCCCCTGATACTCCATCGAGGCTGTCAGATCCTTAATGATCTGGCCAAGAGTGGTGGGATTCACGTTCATCGAAAGGTAAAATTCTCGTTGATTGGTCTCGGTGCCGTATGGGATGGTCGGCAACATGACGACTTTTGCCCCTTGTTTCCAAGCCGCCTCGCATGATCGTGAGGCGATTTCGGTCGCCTCGAATGTGTCGGTTCCATAGGGGAGATGCAGGTTGTGCGGTTCCGTGGCTCCCATGGGTAGAACGGCGACATCATAGGGATTGTCTTTGACAAACCCGTAATTGACTTCCTGCAGGATCCACTTTCGCATCGGTCTGTTTCCTGAATCAAGGACAAAACTTTCAATCTATTTATCTTACAAAAACTGTATCAGGTTTCCCGGAACTCATGTTGCTTTTGGGGAATCGTTGGGAGTATCGTCGAAGTTAGGGAGACGCAGAATTGGGGCCTCGCCTGATTCAGCATGGGATAGACAACCTGCGAAATAAATTGCCAAGTGTGATACATCGCATAATTGATAGAAAAGAGACGCCGATACGATTTGTTTGACTGAGAGATGACATTTTGATTCCGATGCCAATACCGGCTTGAAGTTTCTTAGGGTTATCCCACACCATCGCCCCGAAGACACGAAAGAACGCTCGCAAACAATGTCCACGACACCACAGGATACGCTCCACTCGGATAAAGATACGGAATCTCTCTCAGGCGCAACAGTTCGACTCGCTGGTGACTCCGGCGATGGCATGCAACTTGTTGGCTCACAACTGACCAACACGTCCGCACTCGCGGGAAATGACGTGGCCACCTTCCCGGATTTCCCGGCGGAGATTCGCGCTCCTCGCGGGACTCGTGCCGGTGTGAGTGGATTCCAGCTACAGTTTTCCTCGGAGGATATTTTTACTCCCGGCGATGAATTGGACGCGCTAGTGGTGATGAATCCGGCCGCGTTTGTGACCAACATCGGCGACTTGCAAGATCGCGGTGTCCTGATTGCCAATGAAGACAGCTTCGCCGACAAAGATTTGAAGCTGGCCAACCTGGATCGGAATCCACTGGAGTCCGACGATCTGAAAAAGTACAACCTGATCAAGGTTCCGATTACCAGTCTGACACGCACCGCCGTCAGCGAAGTGAAAAACGCGGAAGGGAATACTCTCGGGACAAAGGAAGCTGATCGCTGTAAGAACTTTTTTGCACTCGGGATTATCTGCTGGCTCTACGGTCGGAACCTGGAACCGACAATCCGCTTTTTGAACGACAAGTTCGGCAAGAAGCGTCCTGATGTGGCTGAGGCAAATACACTGGCGTTAAAAGCAGGTTGGAATTACGGCGAAACCGCAGAACTGTTTGAGCGAAACTATCAGGTTCAACCGGCTCATTTAACACCCGGTACTTATACCAACGTCATGGGCAATCAAGCATTGGCATGGGGGCTGGTGACAGCGGCAAACTTGAGCAACAAAGAACTGTTCTACGGTTCCTACCCGATCACGCCAGCCAGTCCTGTTTTGGAAGAGTTGAGTAATTTTAAGAATTACGGAGTGAAAACCTTTCAGGCAGAGGATGAAATTGCCGCGATCTGCTCGGCGATTGGAGCCGCCTTTGGTGGTTCGATGGCATTAACAGGATCGTCCGGTCCGGGGATTGCTCTCAAAGGGGAAGCCATGGGGCTGGCCATGATTCTCGAATTACCGATGCTGATCCTGAATGTGCAGCGGGGAGGTCCAAGTACAGGATTACCGACGAAGACCGAGCAGTCAGATTTGCTACAGGCGATGTTTGGCAGAAATGGAGAATCCCCATTACCGGTGATCGCCGCTCGCAGTCCGAGTGATTGCTTCGATGTGGCACAAGAAGCCTGGCGGATTTCGAGCCGGTTTATGATTCCCGTGATAATTCTCTCGGATGGTTATATTGCCAACGGTGCCGAGCCGTGGAAAATTCCCGATGTGGCGCAGTTGGAAAAGATTTCGATCTCGCATCCTGGTCCCATCGAGGAAGGGGAGACATTTCTGCCTTACTCGCGCAATGAGGATCTTGCCCGCCCTTGGGCTCTCCCAGGAACGGATACTCTCATGCATCGCTTGGGAGGATTAGAGAAAGAAGACCTGACTGGGAATGTTAGTTACGATCCCGACAACCACCAGCACATGACCAATATTCGACAGGAAAAAGTTGATCGCATTGCTCATGTCATTGACCCTGTCGAGGTGAGTGGCCCCGCTTCGGGAGACTTGTTAGTCCTCAGTTGGGGAGGCACTTATGGAGCCTGCATCACGGCCTGTCGGCGTGCTCGCGAAGATGGAATGTCAGTGGCTCATGCTCACTTGCGTTGGCTGGCTCCGTTCCCGGCAAACTTGGAGGAAGTCCTCAAACAATATAAGAGAGTTCTCATTCCCGAATTGAACATGGGGCAGTTGAGTTTGTTGATTCGTGCGAAGTATCTGATTGATGCGACTCAGCTCAATAAAGTGAAGGGCAAACCTTTCAAAGTGTCAGAAATTTTGAGACGAATTCGGGAAGAGATCGATTTATTAAAATAGCGTCCTGCTAGATAACACACGCCAATTCTTCCACATGGAGTTGACTGATGAGTACCGACCTGCCTGTGCTAACGGCTGCTGATTTCAGCAGCGATCAAGATATCCGCTGGTGTCCCGGTTGCGGGGATTATTCGATCCTCGCCCAGATGAAAAAAATGCTTCCCAATTTGGGAGTGCCGAGAGAAAAAATTGTTTTTGTCTCGGGCATTGGATGCAGCAGTCGTTTTCCGTATTACATGAATACTTACGGAATGCACAGCATTCACGGACGAGCGCCGGCTTTCGCGACGGGACTCAAACTGGCCCGCCCCGATCTGCAAGTCTGGGTCATTACCGGCGATGGTGACGCCCTTTCGATTGGCGGTAATCACCTGATGCACGTGATTCGTCGCAATGTGAATCTGAACATTGTGCTGTTCAATAATCGAATTTATGGTTTGACGAAGGGGCAGTACTCTCCCACGTCGCCCGCCGGAAAACGAACAAAGTCAACGCCTTACGGTTCGATTGATAATCCACTTAATCCACTATCTCTGGCGGTGGGTTGCGAAGCCACGTTCGTTGCTCGTTCCATTGACACTTACATCAAACACTTGGGAGCAACATTAGAAAGGGCAGCCGAGCATCAGGGAACTTCGTTCGTTGAAGTTTATCAAAACTGTAATGTCTTTAACGATGGTGCCTGGTCGTACGCGACTGATCGAAATATTAAAGCCGATCATCTGCTGGAACTCGAACATGGCAAACCAATGATCTTCGGGAAGAACCGAGACAAAGGAATTCGCTTGAACGGAATGGAGCCGGAGGTGGTTGAATTAGGAAAAGGAGTTCAGGAAGACGATCTGTTGTTCCACGATGAAAAAGCAACCGAACCGACTCTCGCGTATCTACTGAGTCGAATGCGAATGGACGACGGGTTTCCTGAGCCGATTGGAGTTTTACGTTCTGTGGAACATCCCACTTACGATGACGGTGTGATCGCACAGATGGATGAAGTGACGGTTCAAAAAGGACAAGGAGATTTGAACGCCTTGTTCCGTGCGGGAGATACTTGGGAAGTTGAAGCGCAAAACACTTAATCTCTGATTATTTAGATGCTGCTTCGAGCGACTTGATGAAGGCGATCAGGTCGTTAATGTCTTCCGGCTTGAGTTCTTTTTCCAGCCCGGCGGGCATCAAAGAGATGCCGTTCGACTTCATGATCTCGATTTGCGACCGCAGAACAATTTCCTCTTCCCCTTTCGCTTTCCTTAAGGTGACCGCAGTGGTGGTTTCACCGGTGATGATTCCGGTCAATACTCGACCTTCATCTGTCACGATGGAATAGCTGAGATAATTGGCTTGCGCTTCTCGATTCGGGTCCATCATCGCAATCAACAGGTCTTCGGGAGATTTGTTTTTGACGGAAGCGAGTTCTGGTCCGACCTTTTTCCCTTCTTTGCCAGCCTGATGACAGGAAGCACAATGCTTGGTGTAGAGTTTGTGGCCGTTGACAACCTGCCCGGTTTCTGAAATCGCGGGAAGGTATTTTTTGATCACAGCAGATCGGTCACCGGCAATCTCAGCGGCAAGAACTTTACGAGCCTGAGTACGAATTGTCGTGTTCGGATGATTGAGGAGAATCTCCTTTTGTTCGCGCGGCATTTCGATGGCGGGGATCTTTTTCTCACTGATGGCAGTGAGCAGTTGCGAGGTCCAATCCTGACGACTCATTAATGCCTCTGTGATCTGCTTCTTCAGAGCGGGTGAAAGGCTCGAAAAGGATTTGATCATTAGAGATGATGCCGACTCTCCACCAATTAATGAGAGAGAGGAGACTGTGGATTGTTGAAGAGTGACAGAAGTCGAAGGGGTCAGTAACTTTTCGAGAACGGGAAGAGCAGCTTTGGCAGGAGCCGCACCGAGCATCAATAGGGCTGTGTTGCGTTGTTTCTCAGAGAGTGCTTCATTCTGCACTCGCGTTGCAACAGCCTCGAAGAACTTTTCGAGACGACCGGCGATATCGGTCGATTGTCCTGAGCTTGAAACCGAAGAGAGGGACTTACTTTGTAGTCGTAACCCCGCAGAGAGCGGGGATAGCAATGCCATTTGCAAGTCGAGAGTTGCGGGAGGTTGCAGAATATCGTCCATCACTTTTTGGACATCGTATTCGTTGCCACCAACACCCAAAGTGCGAGCGGTTTCAGCGATGAGTGGATTTGTCCCGGCATCCGGTCGGTGAACTGCCAACTTCAAAACAGAAGAAGCATGCGAAGGAACCGAGGAAAGCCACGCGGTTCGCAAATCACCCGACTGGCAGACCGATGCAATTTCCAACAGCTTGGCCGCAGCGATTTCGGAATTCCATTCTCCTAATGTTAACGCAAGTTGTTCGAGAACTGCATAATCATTCGTGTTGACGGAATCGATGACCAGTTGTTGCAGAGCTTGGTCTTCCACGGCTTTTGGCTCGGCGATTCGAATCGCGGCGGCAGCGACTTCGGCATGAGTGTCTTTAAGGCCTACAATCAGATCGTCTTGAGAAATTGCATCGAGTCCTTCCAGAGACCAGAGGGCGTGCAGTCGTCCGAGAGGACTTTCCGACTCTCTGAGAAGTGCTTGTAGAGAATCCGTGATTGTTTTGTCTTGTCGCTCCCAGATAAGACGATGCGCCGTCTCTCGATGCCAGGCGTTTGGGTGTTCGAGGAACGGGACGAGTTGTGCTGAAGTGTATTGAGCCAAGTTGGGCGTCGAGCGATGTTGGAAATTGGGAGGTTCCAGACGCCAAATGCGTCCGCGATTGTCGCCGCTTTCCAGATCAAGATACGCTTTAATGTCTTCTGGTATGGAAACGGGGTGCTCGATGGTTTCTCGGTACATATCGAGAATGTAAAGCGACCCGTCGGGTGCGTTGATGAAATTCGTGGGACGAAACCAGGTATCGGTCGAAGTGATAAACTCGACTCCCTCATCGGCTCGCTGAGCCTGAAAACTCGATTTGTTGGGTGCGAGATTCTTGCGATGTATGAGGTTTCCGCCGACGTCGCCAATAAAGACGTTCCCTTGATACGTTTCCGGGAAGGCATCTCCGCGATAGATGGTGACGCTGACGGCTGAGGTAAAGAACCCGATGGGAACTAACTCTGTGGCCGGCAATCGCTTGTTGTACTTAGGGTCAGCCGCTCGGCGACGGGTTCGTACAATTCTCCACGGTTCGGCAGGGCTTGTACGGAAGACCGGTGCGGCGCCCCCTTCTTTTGCGACGCTACGAACATTGGAGGATGTCGAGAGGGACGGATTGCGTTCGAGATATCGAAGTGGGAAAACTACATGTCTAATATGATCGCTGTTACTACACACAAAGCGATGTCCCCAGTCATCCATGGAATTCCCAAACTGTACGCCTCCAGAGAGTGGTTCCAATTGATTGGTATAGGGAGCATAAGCAAAGTCTCGTCTCCCAAGATTCATGAACGGTTTGTTATCTTGAGTCAGATTGGCTCCGTTACTTCCGACCGAACCATAGATACGGTGGTCGATTCCCCACTTCAAGTTGTTAGCAAGACCTTGCACGTTCTGTCGTCCAAAGCCGGTAAAGATAATTTTGCGGAGATCTGCTTTGTGGTCGCCGTTGGTGTCTTTGAAGTAATACATCATGTCGGGAGCCAACGCGAACACTCCTCCGTCATAACAGCAGACGGACGTGACCCAACTGATCTGATCGGCAAAGACATGGCTTTTGTCAAAAAGGCCATCGTCGTTGGTGTCCTCGAGCAATCGAATGATCCCTGCATCTTTTTTACCTCCCCCTTGCGGTTGTCGTTGTCGAGGTTCGAAAGAGAACGGATAGCCGTGCATTTCTGCGACATAGAGATTTCCAGACGCATCGAAACAAGCATCGACCGGATCGGAAAGCAGCGGTTCCGAAGCAACTTGCTTGAGTGCAAAACCATTTTGTACGGCAAGAGTCGCGGATGCATCGGGCGGTTCGACTCCCGGCAGTCGTTTAAGTTCTTGGGAGAGGTCGGGTGATGTGTCTGGTTCTTTGGCCTGACTCAGGGGAGGTTGAAGTATGGTTGCGGTCAGAACCAGAATACTTGCCAGCAGACAAAGGTGGGAGACGGGATGATCTGCACGGGATGGATTCCGGCGCATGGTGGGCTTCCTCTATTTTCAGAGACCGATAAGTAGAGCACTTGCCAAACTCGAACTATTTTCCAGATTTTGTTTTCGATTTCGACTTTTTCAAATCTTTCACGTAAGGACCATCTGGGACATCTTTGAGCGGCTTGAGGTGGCTTTGGAGGCGGGAGATGATTGGTTGCATCGCGGGTTTCGCTGCCAAGTTCATCCATTCATTGGGATCGTTATTATGATCATACAGTTCCTGTGAACCGTCTGCATACTGAATATAGCGATACTGTTCTGTTCTGACCGCATGATTTTTCCGACCATGTGTCGTAATGGCAGAATGAGACCATTCTGCGTTCGGGTTTTTGAGTAGTGCTGTCATATCGAAGCCTTCGACGTGACCAGGTCGCGGCAAATCACAAAGGCTGCTTAGTGTCGGATAGATATTCATAAAATCGACTGTCCGTTCACAGCGAGAGTTGGGTTTTGTGACGCCGGGTGCAACCATGATTAACGGGGCTCGTGTTGCTTCTTCCCAAAGAGCAAATTTTCGCCAGTGCTCTTTCTCACCAAGATGCCAACCGTGATCTCCCCATAGCACAATGATGGTATTGTCAGCGTGCTGGCTCTCATCCAGAAACTTGATCAACCGCCCAACCTGGCCATCAACGAAAGTAATGCTGGCAAGATACGCCTGGACTGCATGACGCCAATTATCAGTCTTATTGATGGTTGCATGATCGCCCTTCGGCTTGGCCATTTTAACGCCGGCTGCGGGGATATCATCAAGGTCGTTTTCGGGAACCTTTGGTAAGACAATCTCATTTAAAGGGTACATGTCGTAATATTTTCGCGGGACTTGCCATGGCATGTGTGGTCGATAAAAACCGCAGGCAAGGAAAAATGGTTTCTCGTGCTTCTTGTGCAAAAAGCCGCCAGCCCAGTCCGCGATGACGTAATCTCCCATTTCCGAGTCGTCTACGTCCAGATGCCCAAACACAATGCCGCCCGCTTTGCTGTGCGGATCTTCTTGGACCTCTTTCGAAGGTTTGGGGTCACCGGGACGATTCTCGTAGTGATGCCAAGATTGAGGATCTTTGAAGGCACCGTGATAAATTTTTCCGCCGCCATGCACTTTGTATTCCGACTGAAAATGTTGGGGGAGCGTTATTACATCCGGCATCGATTCACGCCAGGGTTGCGGGTTGACATAGACGCCAGATGTCGATGGTCGTTTGCCCGAGAGGAGGGCCGCGCGAGAAGGATTGCACGCGGGAGCAGCACAATAAGCTTTCGTGAAGATGACGCCTCTGGCCGCGAGGGCATCAATGTTGGGTGTCTTGCATTGTGGATGTCCGCCAAGACAGCCGATCCAGTCATTCAAATCATCTACGGCAATGAACAGAACATTCGGGCGATCGACCGCCTCGATGTTTGCGAGTTGAAGATGCGATGCGAGCAGCGAAAAAAGGCAGATGAGCAAAAAACGCAAGCCGGACATGGATGACTCCTGTTGGGTGTGACCTAATCATTGTGTCACGCCGACATTGTCACCTCAAGCAGCGAATTCAAAATCTCTTGAAGCATCAGGCTGATTGCGAGAAGCCACGAACTCTGGAGAATAGAACGAACTTGAATGACCAGCCGTTCAAAGTGCCCAGTCGACCTCAGTATATTTTTCGACACCGGGATGGTTGGTCAAATCGAAATGCATGGGGGTCAGCGTGACAAATCCGTCGGCCACTTCGCGAATGTCAGTGCCGGGCTCCATCTCTTTATTGACGAGGTAATCGATGCCGCTCCAATAGTAGGGCCGTCCTCGTGGATCGATACGTTTTTCCAACTCTTCTTTGAATCTTCTCACTCCCAGCTTGCAAACTTTGAGTCCTTTCGGATGACCGAATGATTCATCAGGAAAATTCAGGTTCCAGAGAGAGCCTTGGGGTGGTTCTTGATCGAGAACCTGGGCAATCACATCGACGGCTGAACGAGCCGTTTTGTCATAATCGGGTTGTGAATCAATCGCTTTGGAAACAGCGACAGAGGTAATGCCAAAAAACGATCCCTCAATCGCACCGGCGACAGTCCCCGAGTAGAGGACATTGATTCCCACATTGGAGCCAGAGTTGATACCACTCACGACCAGATCAGGTCGCTCTTCACAATATTCCAAGACTCCCATTTTGACGCAATCAGCGGGGCTACCGTGTACGGCCCAGCCGTAATGCTCGTCGTGTCGTCTTTCCTCGCGGACTTGCAATGGGTGGAGATACGTGATTGACAGCCCTACCCCACTTTGTTCGACAGCCGGGGCGACGAGCTGAACCTGCCCCAGGCGCTGCAATTGATCGTATAAGGCCTGTAAACCGGGAGAGTTGATGCCATCGTCGTTGGTGAGCAGAATTTTCATGTCTTATTCCCAGCAGTTATCCCGCGATTGACTGAATCATTTGACAACTTATCGTGTTGGTGTCCGCGAAGATACCCTTGATGACCTGAGGATTTCATTCATATCGTTGAGAATGAATGAATCTCTGTGGGATGGTTGACTCGATTCATGTCTCTCAGATATAACATTTTGTGGTAAATTGATCGTGCTTAACAGAGTGGCGCCCTTTGTATCGGCGGCTCGGCCGGTCTTCCTCATCTCTCTGAGAAAAACATGATTACCGTAAAGCTGCCGGACGGAACTGAAAAAGAGTATCCCGATGATTCTTCTGCCTTGGATGTTGCTGCGAGTATTGGCTCACGATTAGCTGATGCCACTGTCGCTGCCGAAATTGACGGCACCATTGTCGATGCGATGCGCCCCATGGACGAAGTGACTGAAGCACGGCCCATTCCCTTGCGGCTTCTAACCGAACGAGATGCGGAAGCGTTGGGAGTCTTACGTCATTCATGTGCTCATATCATGGCCCGTGCGGTGATGAAACTGTTTCCGGGAGTCAATCTGGCCTTCGGTCCGACATTGGGGCAGGGCTTCTACTATGATTTCGATTTAGATCACCATCTCAGCGAAGATGACTTTGCACGAATCGAATCGGAAATGAAGTCGATCATCAAATCGAAAGAGCCTTTTGAACGGTTCTCGCTCGATCGAGAAGAAGCCCTCAAATTTTGCGATGGAATGGATCAAAGTCTTAAGGTCGAGCATATCGATACCGGACTTTCAGATCACAATTCCCTCAGTTTTTATCGACAGGGAGAGTTCGTTGATCTCTGCCGAGGTCCGCATATTCCTGATGCTGGCAAGATCAAAGCCTTCAAATTACTTTCTGTCGCTGGATCATACTGGAAGGGTGACGCCCATAATCGCAGTTTGCAGCGTCTGTACGGAACTGCCTGGTTCAGCAAGAAAGATCTGAAAGCCTATCTGAATCAAATTGAAGAAGCCAAGCGACGCGATCACCGAGTCCTGGGAAAGAAATTGGGATTGTTCACAATCTCCAACGAAGTTGGGCAAGGACTTTGCCTGTGGCAGCCGAAGGGAGCCATTGTCCGTTCTTTACTAGAAGACTTTATCAAACGAGAACTCCTCAGTCGGGGGTATGAACCCGTTTATTCTCCGCATATCGGACGTGCGAAGCTTTACGAGATGAGTGGGCACTTTCCGTATTACCGTGATTCCCAATTCACACCCATTTTTGGACATGATGGCGGTCAATTGATCGACTTCTGGATCCGCAAGTTGGATCCCGATGATGAAGAGTATGCCGAGCCAACCGCAGAGGAAGAACAAAAACTTCTGGAAGCGGCTGGAGTCATGGCTGTTGAACTGGAGGAGTATCCAACATCAGGCACTTCTGCGGAAAAGTTACAGGTTCTGAAAAAATGGCAGGATCAGCAAGAACGCTATCTTCTCAAACCGATGAACTGCCCACATCACGTGCAAATCTACAAAGCACAGCCTCGCAGTTATCGAGATTTGCCAGTCCGTTTGGCCGAATTTGGAACAGTCTATCGTCACGAACAATCTGGTGAACTGAATGGAATGCTGCGTGTTCGTGGTCTGACTCAAGATGATGCACACATCTTCTGCACCTCTGATCAAGTCGAAGAAGAGTTTCGTTCCACTCTTGAATTGGTCCAGTTTGTTCTCAAGAGTGTGGGCTTGGAAGATTATCGAGTGGTCCTTTCATTACGAGATCCTGACAGTGACAAATATGTCGGATCGGAAGAGAATTGGAATCGCGCTGAAGAGAATCTCAGGCATGTCTTGACTGAGGCTGGGTTCAGTTTTGTCGAAGAACCGGGTGAAGCTGCGTTCTACGGCCCCAAAGCTGATTTTATGGTGAGAGATTGTCTTGGTCGTGAATGGCAATTGGGGACCGTCCAGTTAGATTACACTTTGCCGGAACGGTTCGAACTGGAATATATTGGTAGCGACAATAAAGCTCATCGCCCCGTCATGATTCATCGTGCTCCCTTCGGATCGATGGAACGTTTCGTGGGGATGCTGATTGAGCACTTTGCGGGAGCGTTTCCACTATGGTTGGCTCCCGAACAAGTCCGCATCCTTCCACTCAGTGATAAGCATTTGGAGTATGCGAAGAAGACAGAATCTCGCTTCCGTTCTGCGGGATTTCGGGTGTCTGTTGATCAGCACAGTGCCAAGGTCAACGCCAAAATTCGACAGGCTCAATTGGATTTGATTCCTTACATGGTCGTCGTGGGCGCCAAAGAAGAAGAAGCCGATGCGGTCGCTTTGAGAGACCGTATTGATGGCGATTTAGGTGTGATGCCCGTGGAAGAGGCACTTTCGAAACTAAAAAGCGAAGTGGAAGAGAAAATTATTCGACAAAGTTTTGAAACTGATTTCTCGGGAATCGAGTCAGAATCTGCCGTCGAAAATGAGTACTAACATAGACTTCCGCATCTCATGTCACTGCTTCATGTCTCGATAAACTGCTCAAAACGCTGTGAATACAGTGTTATGTCTCATTTACGGCCCTACTTCTGTCGATAAGGTTAGCATCCCAAGAATCTCGTGTGCTGGGAAAGATAGGTCCTACTGTGCCGATTGTTTCTGCTTTAGGGCCTCTTCTCAATTAGGTGTGGGTGATTGAATTTGGTTCCGATAGTGATTGAGAGTCCTAACATGTGCGCTCGCGTTCTTTCTTTCTACTTCAATTTGAAATAGAGGATTTCCTGACAGGGTGAGTATCTTCCTGAGCAGCGATGCAAAGGAGAACGATGCACAAGACCTGAGGACTTCAAGGGACGGATCAAAACCTACAAATTCAGGAGGAAATACAGGATGATTTTGACAAACTTGTTTAAAAAACAATGGCTTCTTGGCTGCGTCGCAGCTGCCGGGATGCTGACAGCGGGAACGGGGCAGGCATCTGCTGTCGAACTCGATCTGTTCGAAACTTTAAGCGTTGACAGCGTGTTCGGCAACGGATGCGGCGATGCTTGCGGTGACACCTGTGGAGATACTTGCACATCTACAGGATGTGGAAGCCTTCTCGGTGGCGGCGATTCTGGAATCGACTTCGGTGGATGGTTGCAGTACGGTTACCAAGGCGATTCTGAACGTCGTTTCGATCTCAACTTCAACGACAAACAATTCGGTGGATCAGATCAACGTCATGGCTTGAACCAAGCTTGGTTATACGCCGAAAAGGTTGCTGATGGATCATGTGGAACTGATTTCGGTTTCCGCGTTGATGCCATGTACGGTCTTGATGCTGATGACACCAACGCCTTTGGTGCATCAAACAGTTTTGATAATCAAGGGAATTTTAACAAAGGCCTTTACGGCTTTGCCATTCCTCAGTTGTACGGTGAAGTGGCCAATGGCGACTGGAACGTGAAGTTCGGTCATTTCTACACATTGGTTGGCTACGAAGTTGTGACCGCCCCGGATAACTTCTTCTACAGTCACGCTTACACCATGTTCAATAACGAGCCGTTCACTCACTCTGGTGCATTGGCAACTTATTCTGCCAGCGACAATGTTGAGGTTTATGGTGGTTGGACTGCTGGTTGGGACACAGGCTTCGACCGTTTCGATGGCGGAAGCAGTTTCCTCGGTGGTGCTAGCGTTGGTTTGGGTGACAATGTCACTGCAACGACCATCATCACAGCCGGTGATCTTGGATGGCGTGGAGAAGGCTGGTCTTCAAGTCTCGTCTTAGACGTTGTCCTGACAGACGACCTGAACTACGTGTTCCAAATGGATACCGTCAACACCAACTCTGGTGGTGATCATCAATTGGCCATCAACCAGTACCTCTTCTACACGATCAACAACAAACTGTCTGCTGGTCTTCGTGGAGAATGGTGGAAGACGAACAACTTCAACTCCAACACAACTGGAATGCTCGACAACAGCCAAAGTGTTGGAATCTGTGAAGTGACTGCTGGTCTGAACATCAAACCATTGCTTTCCACTGATTGCTGTGGTGAAACATCAGGTGACTGGCTGATCATTCGACCTGAAGTTCGCCACGACTGGTCAACTGGTGGAGACTTCGTCGATGGTGAAGCTCAGATCAACTACACGACATTCGGTACCGACGTGATCATCACGTTCTGAGTGTCATCCTGTAGCTGAGACCTATGTCAGGAAACAGACCGGATTGATCGCAAGATCAGTCCGGTTTTTTTGTGCGCTCGGCTACAAAATGTGCGCAATAAAAAAAGCCCCTTCGCAAATTGAAGGGGCTCGGAATGGGCGTAACAGGATTCGAACCTGTGACCTCGTCGATGTCAACGACGCACTCTAACCAACTGAGCTATACGCCCGATCTACAAACTCGAATACGATTCTATCAAAGTTGCGGCTTGCGGGCTAACCATCAAGAATCAATTCAGTAGCGGAGGAGGGACTTGAACCCCCGACACGCGGATTATGATTCCGCTGCTCTAACCAACTGAGCTACTCCGCCAATCAGATCGATTCAAATCTTATCGTATCTTTTCGCAGGATCAAGCCAGCAGAACGTCTTCTCGCCAGAAGAATCTATGATGCACGGACTTCTGATTTCGATCATAGGAATTATGACAGAATCAGCGGGTTCAATGTTCACTTCCGCTTTTCCTATTCGAAGCAAAACTGTGCGAAATGATCGTAAAAGACGGAGCCAGCATAGATATTGGGCGTTGTGTTGTGTTGGTGTTTTCATCCTGATGTGCATAAATCACTATTGAGTCGTGATTTATGTCATATTGTCAGACAAACTGATTGACCTTCACACAGGGGGTGATAAAATCAGATATCTGCAATTCAACAATTTTCGCACCATGTATTTTCCTCGCAGGCAGCCATCCATGTTAAAGGATGTCACATATTTCAGACGATTTCGCATGGAGATTAATCTCCGTCAGGTCGAGCTGCCAATTCCTGTCTTACCAGAGCGATATTTCTGGACGGCATGGACGACGGATCCTTATGCCTCCACAATTCTTGAAAGACATGCGGAGACCAAGCATCTTTGTTTTCAGAATGAACTCGATGCCAATGTCTTTCCGTGTCTCGGTGATCGCGAGGGGTGTTTGCGGTTGATGAATGATATCGCACGTCAATCCAGTTTTTTACCAGAAGCCACCTGGTTGCTTTCGTTTCGTAATTTTGATGACATCATTCATGATGTCGGAACAATCCAGGGGCTGGCACATACATCGATGGTTGGTGCGATTCAGAATATCGGCGTTGTTTCCGATCATCGAAGCCAGGGATTGGGGCGAGCTTTGGTCTTACAGTGTCTGCGTGGCTTCCAACAGATTGGGATCCCTCGCGTGTCGTTGGAAGTCACAGCCGATAACCGTCATGCGATTGATCTCTATAAGAAAATCGGTTTTCGTATTGTGCGTACGATGTATCGCGATGCCGAGCCCCAAACATCACAGCAGCCCTCGAATTTATTCTGAGTATTCAGCTTAGTGCTTCTTTTATCGTTTTTATCTGGCGACATTTAGTTTGAATGATCATGTGAATTCTGCATCTCTTCTGATCTTACATGGTGAAGATCAGGGGACACGATTTGATCTGCCCAGATCTCTTTATCGAATAGGCCGTGGAATCGGTTCCGATATACGTCTTGCTGATACGGAAGTCTCAAGACTCCATGCAACGGTCAAGAAGCAGAATGGTCGGTATCTGATTGTCGATGAGAATAGTTCCAATGGGACGATCGTGAATGGGCAGACTGTCAACCAACACGACCTTCAAGATGGTGACACGCTGTTATTAGGACGTACTACTGTCTTATTCACACAGCAGGAGACACATTCTTCGGCAGTCATTGATCGCATCAATTTGTTCAGCGAACCTTCTGAGCAAGATCGTTCGAGTATTATTTCTCAGACAAGCTTCGATGAAGCACAGTCGGTCTTCTCTACGGAGAAGTTGTCCGAAAATCTTTCAGAATCAAATACGCTGGCGAATTTACAGGCTCTCTATCGAATTACAGAAGAGACGGTCAGTCCCTCTCGCTCAATGGAACAAGTACTGCAAGTCGTTCTTGATGAAATGCTACAGGTCGTGGGTGCTGATCGTGGTTGCATCTTGTTGAAAAATTCAACGACCGGAGAAATGGAAGCCTCTGCCGTAGTGACACTGGATGAGAACACCACTCATAAAATTCCCGTTTCCAGGACGATTGTCGATTTTGTGCAGAAGGAACAGCGGGGCGTGAGAACGTCTGATGCCCAAGAGGATCAAAGATTCTCTTCCGGGCAAAGCATCCTGCGCGAGGGGATTCGTGAAGTGATTTGTGTGCCTATGCAGGGGAAGTATGAACCGGTAGGTGTGATCTATGTTGATACAACACAAAGGAATGAACCGCTTGATGGCTCTTATCAGCACCATTTTACGGAATCTCAACTGCATTTATTAATGGCCGTAGGTCGTCATGTTGCACTGACGGTTGAAAATCAACGATATCAAATCGCGTTGATCAAGGCTGAAAGAATGGCAGCAATGGGAGAAACTGTTGCCGCCATCAGTCATCACATCAAGAATATTTTGCAAGGCATCCGTGGTGGAGTCTATCTGATTGATAATGGCCTGGAAAATTCGAGGCCAGACGTGATCCGCAGCGGTTGGGAGATTGTCGATCGCAATCAAAATCGAATTTATCATCTCGTCCAAGACATGCTTTCCGTCAGTAAAGATCGAGAACCAGATTACACGCTCAATGATCTGGAAAAGACTGTTCGCGATGCTGTGCAAATCGTTGCTCAAAGAGCCGAAGATGCAGGTGTCGAAATCGATTCTCAGGTTACGACCGAGATTCCTGAAAGCCGATATGATGAAGAATCGATTCACCGTGCCGTCCTCAATCTTGTGACCAACGCGCTGGATGCGATGGAAGAGGTGGAGTCCGGCTTGATCAAGATTCAATGCGGTCACGATCTCGAAGCGGATCGCTTGTTTGTCTCCATTGCGGATAACGGCCCGGGGATTCCTGAGGATCAACAGGAAATCATTTTTCAAGCGTTTCACTCCACCAAAGGTGGGCGGGGCACGGGGCTTGGACTTGCCGTCTCTCGAAAAATCTTACGCGAACACGATGGCGAATTGACTTTGGAGTCGAAAGTTGGCCAAGGAAGTCGATTCACGATTGTTTGGCCCGTGTCTCGACAGGATGAAGCCCCTCCCGGTCCTGATTCTGCCGTGATTCGTCAAGATGCCCCCGGATGAGGGGTGATATCAATCGGCTGAGTTGCCACCTGTGATTTTCTCGACCAGAATAGACGTCGCGCAGAAGATTGTCTTTCCTCCTGAACCCTTTCCAATCGTGGTCTTATGATTTCCCATACTCGCTTACTCAATTCGATGGTCGGTTTCACAATTCTCCTTGGCATTATTCTGAGACAAACTAATGCCGCCGATCCGACGGAGAAACCCACATATCAGCCACCGATTGCAGCCGCGTCGAAAGAAGGTGAGCAATCGATTCAAGGGTTTAAGATACCTGAGTTCTTGAAGCCGAGCCTAGTGGCTGCGGAACCCGACTTGGCGAACCCGGTTGCCTTTTGCATCGACGCACAGGGACGATTTTATATTGCCGAAACATTTCGACAGAAGAAGGGCGTGGAAGACAACCGTTCTCATATGAGTTGGTTGCATGACGATCTGGCCGCTCAGTCTGTCGCAGATCGAGTCGCATATTTCAAAAAGCACCTCGGGGACAAGGTGAATGAGTATGCCAAAGAACAAGATCGCATTCGATTGTTAGAAGATGTCGACGGGGATGGTGTCGTTGATCGTGCCACAGTCTTCGCTGATGGCTTTGGTGCGATTGAAGATGGGACGGGGGCAGGGCTTTTGGCTCATGACGGAGATCTGTTTTATACGTGTATTCCGAAACTGTATCGATTACGTGATAACGATGGCGATGGACGAGCTGACGTGCGTGAAGCCTTACAGGATGGTTACGGCGTGAGAGTCGCTTTTCGCGGACACGATATGCACGGACTGACTCTTGGTCCTGATGGCAGAATCTACTTCAGCATCGGAGATCGAGGATATAATGTATTGACGGCTGAGGGTATTCGTCTCAAGAAAACTGACACGGGTGCCGTCTTTCGGTGCGAGCTGGATGGATCGCATTTAGAGGTCTTCGCCTATGGTCTGCGGAATCCACAGGAATTGGCTTTCGATAATTTCGGGAATCTGTTTACCGGAGATAATAATTCGGACAGCGGTGATCAGGCACGGTGGGTCTATGTTGTCGAGGGTGGTGACACAGGATGGCGAATGTACTATCAGTATCTGCCTGATCGTGGGCCGTGGAACCGAGAACGAATGTGGTATCCGCATCATGCCGATCCTGAGACACAACAAAAACAGCCAGCTTACATCGTTCCTCCCATCGCCAATCTAGGCGATGGGCCTTCCGGTCTCACATTTTATCCTGGCGTCGGATTACCAGAACGCTATGCGGATCATTTCTTCATGGCCGATTTCCGTGGTTCGAGTCCCAATAGTGGTATTCGATCTTTTTCTACCAAGCCTGAAGGAGCCTCCTTCAAACTGACAGACTCGCATGAGTTTCTTTGGTCGGTTTTGGCAACTGATGTCGATTTTGGATACGACGGCAGTTTGTATCTCACAGATTGGGTCAACGGTTGGGATGGCCCCGGAAAAGGACGACTCTATCGCTTTTCGGCTGAGATTGATCAGTCGATTCGCAATGAGGTTTCTGAAATGTTTGCGACCGGTTTTGAGCAGTTCGAGAACGAAATATTGCTGAAGTTATTATCGCATCGTGATCGTCGCGTCCGTCAACAGGCACAGTTTACTTTGGTGGATCGTAAGCCGTCTCTTGATGTTCTGAAGAATGCGCTGTCAGAGAATCAACCACAACTCGCAAGAGTGCATGGCATCTGGGCTGTTGGGCAGTTATTAAGGAGCGAGGTGACTCCCGAACGATTTCGTTTGCTCAATATGTTGATTAACGATGCCGATGAAGAAATTCGCGCACAGGTGGCTCGGGTTTTAGGGGATGTCAATGACGCATCGGCGTTGGACGTTCTTAGAGAAATGATTGCATATGACAAATCTCCGCGGGTGAAGCATCTCGCTGCAATTAGTTTGGGACGCATCTATCACAACGGCGATCATGCGGGTGATACTGCAGGTGTGGATGCAGACATGCTTTTAGAGATGCTGAGAGATGCCAAAAACAAAGATGCTGTTTTGCGGCATTCTGTTGTGATGGGGTTGGTCGGGATTGGGCAAATAGAACCTCAATACCTGATGGCATCCAAGGCCGATGGTGCGGGAGATTCCGACCGTTTGGCGTTGTTGCTCGCATTGCGGCGTTTACAAAGCGCCTATGTTGCGGAGTTTCTGGGCGATCCCAATCCGGATTTGATTCTGGAAGCGGCTCGCGCGATTCATGATGAGCCGATGGAAGAACTCAACGACAAACTTGCGACGCTCATTGCGCGGAAGGAATTGAGAACGATCGACCCGTTGATGCGGAGAGTCCTTCACGCCGCTTATCGAAATGGTAGTCTCGAATATGTTTCTGAAACTGCGTCGATTGCTGCCGATGACGCGGTTTCATTACCTGTTAGAAAATTCGCCGCGGAGTTATTGAAAGACTGGAATCAACCGGGACCACTCGATCGCGTGATCGGTGCCTGGCGACCTCTGGAGCGTGAACCCGTCGAAGGGATTGGCGAACAGATCAAATCACATCTTGCGGGGATTTTCTCGGCAGATGACAAACTGAGAACACTGGGGATCGAGCTGGCGGCAAAATATGGTGTCAAAAATGTGAAGCCGCTGTTGTGGTCTATTTATCGTGACACCAAGGAGCCAGCCACGAATCGTATCTCGGCATTGGAAGCGTTAGCCGCATTGAAGGCAGAAAAAATCCAGGATGGGGTTGAGGTTGCTCTCAATTCGGATCTTCCCGAGTTGAGAGCTTCCGGGAGAAATCTGTTGTTGCAAAGCGATCTCGATGCCGCGCTGGTTGAAATGGAACGTGCCATCGAACAAGGTGAACCTCTGGAGCAACAGGCGGCGATTCAGGCCATTGCCGGTTTGAACTCACCCCGGGCGAATCAAATTCTGGAACGTCTCGGCAAGAACCTGCTCGCCGGAAAGTTACCTGCCGAGATTCAACTCGATGTGTTGGAGGCTGTCCAACAGCGAAACGGCGGACAATTCAAGCAACTTACCAAGATCTACAATCAGCAGATTGCCGATAGTTCCGATCCGTTAAAAAAGTATCAAGTTTCCCTGAAGGGAGGCGATCGACAACGCGGTTATGACATTTTCTTCGGTCGCAGTGATGCATCCTGTCGGCGTTGTCATCAGGTGAATCATTCGGGAGGTGAAGTGGGACCGGATCTTTCCATGATCGGAAAAGAAAAAGACCGGAAGTACATTCTGGAATCGATCGTGAATCCCAATGCAAAAATCGCTAAAGATTTTGAAACAGCGGTTCTCGTGATGAAGAATGGCAAGGTCATCACCGGAATTGTGCAAGATCAATCCACCGTCATTATCTCGCATATCAAAATCATGCTAAATGATGGGACTGTTATGGTTGTGCAAGTCGATGATATCGAGGAGCGTGTCGCAGGACGATCGGGGATGCCCGATGATCTGGTGAGGCAGCTTTCGCTCTCAGATATTCGCGATCTGGTGGAATATCTCAGCTCTCTGAAAGTGAAATCAGTACCGGAAGGGCATCGGGAATAACTGCCATTACTTCACACAGTAATGGCGGTTGATTAAGTCATTCTGCAGCCACAAGAGCTTCGAGAATGCGCGAACGGCCTGTTCCGTTTGATCGGCGGGAAGTCCCAAAGAAAAGATCGTGGCGTTGAAGGCATCGGCGACAAATCCCATCAGCGCGTTCATCTGAACCAGCGGGACGTTGATTTGCGGGCTACCTTGTCCCGGAGTGTGTATCTTCCCGACGAGGTCCAGATATTCAACCAGTTTGAGGTCGTAAGGAGCGGTGACCAGCTTCACCAGATAGTTTGACAGGTGTTCCTTACGAAATTTGATCTGTTCGTGATCGAGTTGTAACTCATTCAGGTTCTCGGGGACTTCCCCCTCATAGCCAGATTGGCGAGAAACGAAATGACGTTTGGTGGCGTCATATTGAAAAAGTTTATCGTAAACCGCATCGACCAATGACGGAACCAACGGGGCAAGTGCTTCCGCAGCACCATGAATGGTCTCAATATCTTCCGAAGAAAATTCCATGAAATCGGTCAGGTACTCAAAGCGATAGCCCAAGTCGGATTCTAATCGCGGTTCGTCAATCATTTTCAATTCATTGGACATTGTCTGATTGCCTTATTCAAAGCGCCTTTGGTCTTCTTTCCTGCAGGTAATGCAGCTATCCTGTAAAATACAACACTGCAATTAGGATGTCATGGTCCGGTTTGAGAGAGGGGCAGCGAGATGTTTTCACAAACTGTCGAATACGCATTAAGAGCGATGATTTATCTAGCTCAAAGTCCTGGAAAACCTCAGCCCACAGAAGAGATTGCCAAGGTGACGAAAGTTCCTCCGGCCTATCTCAGCAAAGTCCTACAATCCATGTCAAAGGGGGGATTGGTCATTTCGCAACGCGGATTGCATGGAGGTTTCCGTTTGGCGAAAAAACCTGAAGAGGTCAACATTCTGGACATTGTCAGTAGTGTTGATCCGATCGAGCGAATTCAAACTTGCCCGTTGGGGTTGAAGTCTCACGGCGTTCATTTATGCCCGTTACACCGCAGAGTGGACAACGCCATGGCCGAGGTGGAACAAGCACTCTCAGCATCGACCTTAGCAGAGCTGCTCGCAGAACCAACAGATTCAATCCCGCTCTATGAAGCGGGAACATTTAAGCCAAACGAGTGAATCTGGCTTATTTGCTTTTGGTACTTTTAAGTGAGTGTTATTGCCCTCTTCATGAAAACATGGCCAGAACTGTATTTTTCTATTGACCGACGCTGTCAGACTGCACATATTAACACAGTCTCGGTGCGGTCACATCGAGCATTATCTCCATAATTTTGACTGTTCCGTTCCTTCACCTCTTTGATAAGGAGAAGTGGATGAAAATGATGACATCGAAACTGCTGATTTGCTCTTTTTGGCAATTTTCGCGATGAGTTCTAATGCTTTGCCAAATCTAACCAATCTGGCACAGGCGCAGGAAGAACAAGCAGAAACTCCCCCAAAGAAGGCCCGCAAAAAACCACGTGGTCGTGTCCCGAATCATTATGGGAAGCTGGGTTTGAGTGCCAAGCAGAAAGAGACGATCTACGCAATTCAGGCAAAGTATCAAGAAGAGATTTCAGCCCTAGAGAAACAACTCCAGGAGTTGGAAGAAAAAGAAGCCGAAGAAGTGAGTAAGACTCTGACCGATGAGCAAAAAGAGAGTCTTCGTAAAATTCTGGAAGAGGTTCAATCACGAAAGCAGAAAACAGCGAAATAATGTTTACAGTGATTTGATATTCCTCCAAATAAAAAAGCCCTTCCGAAGTTAATTCGGAAGGGCTTTTCGTCTTTGTCAATCTTTGTTGCAAATCACTTTGCGGCCGCAAATCGTGTAGCGACTTCGTCCCAATTGACCACATTCCAGAACGCATCAATGTAGTCTGGACGACGGTTTTGATAGTTCAGATAGTAGGCATGTTCCCAAACATCCAGTCCCAGAATCGGGGTGCAATTGCAATCCGCAATTCCTGCCATAAGTGGATTATCCTGATTGGGGGTCGAACAGACTGCGACTCCACCATCTTTGACGCCCAACCAAGCCCAACCACTTCCAAAACGGGTTGCTGCTGCTTGAGCAAATTTCTCTTTGAACCCATCAAAACTGCCAAATGCAGAGTTGATGGCATCTGCCAATTCGCCAGTTGGAACTCCACCGCCATTAGGTGACATCACGCTCCAAAACAGGTTGTGATTGGCCACGCCGCCACCATTATTACGAACAGCGCCTTTGACATTGTCGGGAAGGCTGTTGACGCCTTCAATCAATTCTTCAATCGATTTTGAGGCTAGGTCGTCGTGTCCTTCCAAGGCGGCATTCACCTTGGCAACGTATCCCGCATGGTGTTTGCTGTGATGGATTTCCATCGTGCGAGCATCGATGTGTGGTTCCAAGGCATCGTAGGCGTAAGGTAATTCTGGTAATTCATAAGCCATAAGAGACTCTCCTGTATCACTCAAAGTTGTTAAATAGTCAGTCGGTTCCTGAATCAATTTCAGCGGTGATTCGATCTGTTTTCCAAGAGTCGACCAAGAACAGATTGATCGCTGATTGATATTTCATTCTAGTAATACAGGCCAAACTCACAAGTGTAGGTGCTGATTTTCAGCTTTGTTTGTGAGGTTGAGCCTTTTGAGGTGCTTGGTTCGATTTCTGCGGAGTTGAAGGTGTCGAGAGGGTTTCTACAATGAAATTCTGTGAGCAGGGAGTGCCTGTCGTTAAATCAGCCCCTTCATTTAGTGATTGATTATGTCTCGTCAAAAAGTTTTGACTGCCTTGCCGGTTTACAATGAAGTCAATCATTTGGAGCCAGTATTGTCAGAGGTGAGAAAGTATAGTCAGGCGATCCTGGTTGTCGATGATGGCTCGACTGATGGAACCTCGAAACTTTTGGACGAATTGTCTGATCTCTTCGTCATTCACCATCCCACAAATCGCGGTTACGGAGCCGGGTTAAGGTCTGCGTTTGAGTTTGCTCAAGAACATGAGTATGACGCGATTGTGACAATTGATTGCGACGGTCAGCACCAGCCGTGTCTGATTCCGTCATTAGCCGAATCTCTGAAGAGTCCCGAGGACGTTGATATTGTTTCGGGAAGTCGATATCTGCAATCGTTTGCAGGTGATACCCCTCCCCCCGAGGCGCGTCGAGCAATCAATATGCGTTTCAATCAACTCATCCAGGATGAGTTGGGGTTGAACCTGACTGATTCATTCTGCGGGTTTAAAGCCTATCGAGTCTCGGCGTTGTCTCGTCTTGATGTGACCGAATTTGGATATGCCATGCCGATGCAATTTTGGGTGCAGGTTGTGGCACAAAATTTGAAGTTTCGTGAGTATCCCGTGCCACTCATTTATCTTGAGGAAGAGCGTTCATTTGGTGGTTCGCTCGACGATAGCGAACAGAGGCTAAAGTATTACCTGGAGGTCTTCGAAGCAGAGAAACATCGCTGGAAGGACGAATTGGTGCAAGCCAAACCCAAGCAGTTTCCCGCAGCAGAGGCTCCGACGGGGTGTTCTTTTTGAATGGTAACGCGGCAACTTTCAACGATTATGGTGATTTGGGTCAGTTTTTTAGAGGTTCTTCAACCGAGAAATTGTTCCATGATGGACAAAACAGAGTTTGTTCCGACACAATACAAGTAAAGCTTGCTCGTCCAGTAATATTTCGTTTGGAATCACCACATCGTGTCAGTCACGACCTCTCCACATAATTCAGAAATTCACGATCCATGTGCTGATCGGATACAGTCTGAAGAATCAGAGTGGAAGGCTGAACCTCTAAAAGTTTCACAACAGGATGGGGCGGTTTTAGCGAGGCCAGCACTCTCGGATGTTGCCGGTTTGTACGCTCAGAATCGCGACTTGTTATCAGACTGCAACTGCGAAATTCAAGGAGAGTCACTGAGTGAGTTGCGTGTCCAGACGCGTGACGAGCTTCTTGATCTCGCAGTGGCTTACACATCGCAAATTCGACAAGAACCAGTCACTCGTCCTGATTTTGAAGGACTGATTTGTGACGGGCATCAACCGTTGTTATTTCATTCAGGTGTCTGGGCGAAGAACTTCGTCCTGGGTGGCTTGGCCAAAAAGCTGAAAGCGCCCCCGTTACATTTGATTGTTGATAACGATGCCTGGTCGCAATCTGGTGTGATGGTTCCCGTCAATACCACGACGGCTCCGACAAAACAGCAAATCGCCTATGCCACAGTCAATGGGGATCAGCCTTGGGAAGAAACTCTCGTTGATGATCTCAACATGTTTTCTGCGTTTGGGGAAAGCGTGTCAGATGTGATGGCCGAGTGTGGGGTCGAGCCTTTGATTCATGAGTGCTGGCCATTAGCCGTGGATGCGGCGAAGAAAAATTGGCCACTCTCCGATTGTTTGACAGTGGCCCGGCATCATATGGAGCGGCGCTGGGGGCTTGAGAACCTCGAATTGCCGATGAGTCGTGTTTGCGATTCAAATTCGTTCCGTAAGTTCTTCTGTCACCTTGTTTCTCACATGCCCTGCTTTCGAGAAATCTATAATCAAGTCTTGGGAGAATATCGCAAGGTCAATGGAGTTCGTTCCCATACACATCCCGTTCCCGAATTGAAAGAACGTGAAGGTTGGTTGGAGTCACCGTTCTGGGTGTGGAATACCAACTCAACTCAGCGACTTCCCTTGTTCGTCAAACAAGAAGGGCATCAAATTTTACTGGCATCTGATGCGAATCAGTTTGCCAGCCTTGAATTGTCGCCGGAACTGAAACCCGAGCGTGCCTTGGAACAACTCCAGACGTTGTTCAACGAGGGTTGGCGAATCCGCTCTCGGGCTTTGACGACAACTTTGTTTGCTCGCTTGTATTTATCAGACCTGTTTATACACGGCATCGGTGGTGCGAAGTATGATGAGATGACAGATCGACTGATGAGTCGTTTTTATGGAGTTGATGCTCCCGGATATTTGACCTTATCGGGGACTTGGCATCTTCCGCTCAATTCAGCTTACGATCTCGCAGAAGATCGTAAGCAGTCACTTCAACAAGAGCTTCGTGATTTGAAGTATAACCCCGAACGAATTCTCGGAGATTCTTTTCCCGAAGAAATGCAATCGCTGTGTGATGAAAAGCAGACGCTCATTGATGAACAAAAACGTGTCGAAGCGGGAGAGCGGCTCGGAGATTCTCAGCGAGAGCATCATCGGCGGGGATGCGAACGCTACCGACGTCTTAAAGCGATCAACAAGAACCTGGCCCAGATTGCCGGTCACAAGCAGAATGAGTTTCAGAAAGAACTGGACCAAGTGCAATCCCGGATTGATGCCAATCAAATTCTGAACAGCCGCGAGTATTCTTTTGTGTTGTTTCCTGAAGAAAAACTCAAAACAGCAATGACGGCGCTCACCGATTAAACTCTGTTTGATGTCGAGAGGAGCCGGTCATTTGAACGGACCGGACTTTTCACAAACACGGGCTTCCATCACTTGGACGACTTCCTCCAAATTGGAGTCAGAAGTGTCAATGGATACCGCATCGTCGGCTGGCCTTAGTGGAGCAATCGAGCGATTTGCATCGCGATAGTCACGTTCCCGGATTTCTTCAACGAGCTGCTCGAATTCCGGTCGGTCAGAATCGTCTGGCATTTCCTCATAACGACGTTGGGCTCTCACTTCTGGTCGTGCTGTCAAAAAGAATTTACAATCGGCGTTCGGAAAAACAATCGTTCCCTGATCGCGACCTTCGGTCACGGTATTGCCATGTTCGGCACATGCCCGTTGGAGATCGACAAGAGTATCGCGGACGGCTGGATGCTGAGCAACGACGGAAGCCACTGTACTCACAGCGGAAGTACGGATCTCGTCTGTGACATCGTACTGATTGATGAGGAGTCGACCATTCTGAAACTGAATATTGAGCGAGCGGGTTAACTCAGAAACAAGTGACTCGTCCTCGGGTGATGATTCCGATTTCAGACAACTCCAGGCAACTGCTCGGTACATTGCGCCCGTATCGAGAAATTCAAAGCCAAGTCGTGCCGCCAATGTTCTGGCTGCCGTACTTTTTCCCGAGCCGGCAGGGCCGTCAATCGTGACAATGATGGAGTTAGGAGCAGGTGATGGCACAGCAGTCTCGTCATCCAGGAGTGGTGAAAAATCCCAAAAATCAAGGGGGCTAACCGAAGCTCAAGTCAATGTTGGCCAGTTCATGGCCTCGCATTTCGATCATGACGGAGTTTTTCTTGATCGGCAACTCTTCGATGGTATTTCCTAGAAGATCTCGTTTTCGAGCCGAACTGGGAGGCATCAGCATGCTGAGTTGGACACGCCTGGAACGTCCTTCTGTTTCCAGAAGTCGTACACTGATTCCTTTTTTATCTGTTTCTGTCGAAGAATCAATCTCTGATATAGGATCAATAGCGAGTGGTTGAAACCCAAGGATCTGGACATTCTTTTGTTTCACCCGAAAAAACCAGCCCGCTTTATTTCGCGGTGCATGATCAGTCTTGATTGACAATGGTGGCATCAACATCTGGTGTGCGGCCTGCATGGGGTAAGATTCATCGAACGCAATCCAGAAACGAAATTTACGACAAGTTTCACCAGCCGGAATCAGGATCGAATCAAACATTCTTGGTCCTGATCGACGGTGGCAGGGAAGCCCATCCATCAGCACGGTTGTTCGTTTGTCGGAATCTGCAATCTCCAGATAATAGGGAGCTTCAAATCTATCGCCTTGGATGCCGTGAGCGCCTTGCAACAGGCCACGAGTCAAGACCGCCGATTCACTCTTCCATGCGAAGCGTGACGCAAAATAACAACTCCAAGGGTCACCATCAGGTTCGAGATGAGGAGTAATTTCGATTTCTATCTCAACGACTGGCCGCGATTTCCAAACGCGATAATGATTGCGGACGGTTCCGAGGACTGTTTGGTCTTCGGGATCAAGTAACTCGATCTCAGTCATGATCTCGCCTAACGCGGGGCCACTACTGAGAACCTCGGACTTGGTCATTCGGGATAGGCTGTAATTGGTTCGTCGAATGTCGTCCGGGTTTTCCGGGTCGGCGGAATAACTCTTTTCTAGTAGGTAGCGATAGGCGACTTGTTGGCTGATACGGTTGGGGGAACGCCCATATCCTTTGAGGTGCTGGATTCCCCCTGTTTGGTCGTTGATCAGAACTTCGAAGAACTCATTACGGAGCGTCATCTCCTCCGCTGCCGGAAGAGGAGCTTTGGTCTGGTTTTTGGTCCCGGATTCTTCCAGCCAAAGAAAACCGCAGCCAGGAACATCGACTACGGCAGCTTTGGTTCGTTCGTCAAACTGAACCGCCTTGACGTGGTCATCAATCTGGGGTGGATTCGTGAAATCGTCGATGGGAATGACCGCAGTTTGATCTTCAGAAAGCGTGTTGATCACGAGTCGTCCCGATGAGTTGTCGCCATTGGTGGTGATCAGTTCCGAGAGCGATGACAGTTCTGATTCTGTCCAAGCTGCGAACTCCTCGGCTAACTGAATATCTTTGATTGGTTTGATTTCTTCTTTGGATTCAACGGGTCCGTCATCTGTACCCTCTGAAGAACTTGAGTTGGAATCGTGGGAAGGGAGGTCGGGCCCAGAAAGTTCGATGCGGGTCTCCCACTTCTCACTGAGAGATTCTTCCGAAGTCAGAGTTTGTGTGCGCAGAAATTCTGAAATGCGGTTCAGCCAGTTGGTTTGATCATATTGGTGTCGCAATTGTAAGAAGTTTCGAAAACGACTGATGGGATCGATTTCTTCATAAGCGACCGACTGTAAAAGATAAGGGCTCAGATACCCCTTTTCTTCATGCTTTGCCAGACGACCAGAATGATCGGTGGTCAGAATGAATTCATCAAGAGTCGTAAACTGTCCCAGGACGGGGGCGTAACTTTGCATGCGTTGGAAATCCTGAAACCAGACTCCTTTGATTTCCGGCCATCGCGCAAACAGGATTCCCGCCACTTGATCGTCCTGCATCGACTCGGCCATGCGATCCGCAAAACGGAGATAGCTGACGGCACAATCGGCCGCTAATGGTATTCGACTGACCGCATCGATCACCGTTCCGTCACAACCTTCCCAACGGAGTTTGCTCTGTTCTTCATCAGGATAGAGGCCATCATCCAACGCGAGATGGAGCCCCGAATGAAATCCCGATTGAGAGAGGATTTGCGGGAGTTGTGTGGTGAAACCGAATCGTTTTCTGGCCCAGGTGGTTGGGGTCTGTCCCAGATGTTGTTGATAGATCTTGCGGCCTTCTTCAAGATCCCAGAGGACTGATTGCAGGGTTGTCGTGGAGACCGGCTTCTCGTAGCGGTCTCCTCCCAAGACTTCCACTTTTTTATCGCAGACTGCTTGTTTGAGTTTTTGTAACGCTTCGGGGTGTTGTTTGGCAATTTCCTGCAGATGGTCCCCTTTGAGTAAGAAGTTGACTGGAATCTCACGATCCAGTGTTTTGTCAAAGTGCTCATCAATCATATCAGGATGTAATAAACAGACATCGAGCAGATAGCAGTCCACGGGATAGAAGTGTTCTCGGCATTCCAGCAGAGTCTCAAAACAACCTTTGAGATGCGCTTTCGCGGCAGTTTCGTCTCCCGCTACAGCCGCTTCAGCGGCTGCGAGCTGGTCCTTTTGAAAAACATGTTCATCCATGCTGGAGTAGTAGTGCATCTTGCGGGTGAGCAACTCAATCAAAAGCCAGGCAGTCCCCAACGCATAAAAGTCCTGAGTCAATTCGTTTGTCAGTTCAGGATGTTCGGGCAAAAGTGGTCGCAATTCATTTTCGTACTCTTCCCGTGTGGTGCAATTTTCGATGACGGTGGCACCGTTTGACCGCGCGTGCTCGGTCCACTCGTGTGGCATCCAACCTTCACAGCAAGCGGGAACAAAGAAGAGATGGTTCTCCAGATGATGAGGTGGTTCGTCCGCCCGCGCCCATTCGGGAGCCGTTCTGACATTGTTTAAGAGCGCAGGGTATCTGCAGACCGCGAAGGCATTCAAAATGCCTGCGGCTTCTTCCTCGGTCAATTCCGTGGGAAAGTCTTCCAGCCCATGTGTGGGGATCAAAATCGAAACATTCTGTAGTTCGGCCATCGAAACTGTCCTGAGAAATAATCTGAAAAATCTTGGGAACTCTGGAGCGGCTGTCACCGTCTCAAGTGGTGCAGTTTGAGAGAGTTTATCGCTGCTGAGTTTCCCTTGAGTCGTAAGTTACAATATACAGGTTACTTATGTCGTATTGTCTGAATATCGGTCAAGATAGGAATAATCCGACGAGAACTTACATTCCCAGTCTCATTGGCAGAGGTTAAAAAGCGGGCTTTGACGATGAGGAATTTCTTGACCTTTTAGGAAGTCCCGTGTTACCTTAAAGTTACGGTAAACTAACTGTTTCGTATTGTGGCGTTCGCCGCGGGTGATTTCTACCCGAAATCCTGTTCGCATCATACAAAGAATATCACTGCCTCTTGGTTTAACAGACCGGAGACTGAGGAGACTGCATTCATGGCCGAATCGCAAGGTGTCTGGGGAATCGAAATTGGTCAAGCGGGTCTTAAGGCCATTCGCTTAAGATACGCCGATGCCGCCGAGCAGGCGCTCGCTGTGGCGTTCGATTATATCCCTCATCCGAAGATCTTGAGTCAACCCGATGCAATTCCTGAAGAGCTGATTCCACAAGCTCTCGAAAAATTTCTGCAACGGAACAATGTCAAAGGGGACAAACTGGCCATCAGTGTTCCCGGCAATACATCATTGCTCAAGTTCATCAAGCTTCCACCGGTTGAGTCTTCGAAAGTTGCCGAGATTGTCAAATATGAAGCTCGTCAGCAGATCCCGTTCGCATTGGAAGATGTGATCTGGGATTTTCAACCACTCAGTGGCGGTGCCGATGAAGATACTGGATTCATGCTGGATGCTGAGGTCGGCTTGTTTGCAATGAAACGCGAACAGGTGATGCAGAACCTCAAGCCCTATACCGACGAGAAACTCGAAATCGATGTGATTCAGTCAGCACCGCTGGCCATCTTCAATGCCATGCTTTACGACCAGTTAGGCATTCGTGGAGCAGAAGATGATCAAGAGCCCGGCGACGAGCACATGATTATCATCGACATGGGGGCCGACAACACCACCATGCTGGTCACTAATGGTGGCAAAATCTGGGTGAGAAACATTCCCGTCGGAGGCAACCACTTCACGCGAGCACTCTCCAAAGAGATGAAGCTCACCTTCGCCAAAGCGGAACACCTGAAGTGTAATGCGACCAAATCTCCCGATCCACGAGCTGTCTTTCAGGCGTTGCGACCGGTCTTCAACGATTTTGTCGCCGAGATTCAACGATCAATTGGCTATTTCTCTTCTGTGAATCGTGAAGCGAAAATTTCCAAAGTTGTCGGAGTCGGCAACGGATTCAAAATGGCGGGTTTGCAGAAGTTTCTCGAGCAGAATCTTCAGCACGAAGTTGTTCGGCTGAATCGTTTTCAGGGACTTGTCGGCGACTCGGTACTGTCCGATCCATTGTTTGAAGAAAACATTCTCACCTTCGCGGTTCCTTATGGGCTGGCATTGCAGTCCATGAAGAAGTCGTATCTCAAGACGACTTTGCTACCGCCCGAAATTGTGCGTGCCCGCATGATTCGTCATAAAAAGCCGTGGGCCGTTGCCGCCGCTGCAACTTTGCTATTCGGCTTTGCATTATCAGCGTTTGGTTACGCACAAGTTTATGATTCCGTCAGTGAAGATCGCTTCGGGAATGATAGCGAGGGGGCTATCGGAGAATCCAAAAAAGTTGTCACCAAGAAATCTGGTTTTGAAAGCACTTATAACTCCAAAAAAGGGGAGCTCGAAGGCATCTTCTCCAAAGAAGATCAACTCGTCGAGCCACTCGATACACGCGAATATTGGCTTGAAGTTTATGCGGCCATCAATGCCTGTCTTCCTCGACCGCAGGGAGACGAAATTGAGGAAGAGAATATTGAGCATAAGAAGAGGATTAAGCTCTCTTCAATTACCTGTGAAAAACAAGCCGATCTGAAAACCTGGTTTGATGGTCTCTCTGAACAAGAGAAAACTCATATGGCGAAATCGGCTCAGGAAACGGCTCCTGAGGGTGAAGGCTATGTGTTTACTCTCATTGGCTACCACTACTACAACGATACCGATCACGCCCCCAATGATTCGGGGATTCAATTTGTCGTGAATCACTTGCTCAAAAATTTGCAGTCATTTGAAGTGATGCCCCGGCAAGGTTGGAGGAAGGTGCCTGTGGGGAAAATCGGGATTTCACATCCCACAATTCTTCAAAGCACCTTGACTCAAAAGATTTATGATAAAGAAGGTTATTTGCTAGAACAAAATCGAAACGCCGGGACTGGGCGTCCTGGTTCGCCAACCGGCCAGGGATCCGGCGATTATGCCGGAGAAGGATTTGATTCGGGGGCTTCTCCTCCGGCGTTCGGTCAACCGGGGGGCAGTTTCGGACGCCCCAGTCCGGGAGTTCCCGGCAGATCACTTCCACCGGGAGTTTTGGACCCGACGAAAGAATCGACGGCCAAAGAAATTGGGCAACTTGATTTTGTGTTGCAATTCGTCTGGCAGCCGACTGCATTAGAAGAACGGCCGGAGAAAGAACCTGTCGTCGAAGAAGAAGGCCTCGAACAGACGCAATAATCTTTTTTCATTCGTTGAAATAAGATTCTCAACTGACAGCAATTAAGTACCGCAAACAAATCGCGGAGAAACACAATGGATAAATTAAAACCGATTCTGGAACAGAAATTCTGGATTTTGTCTGGCTTGGCTTTGATTATGCCTTTCGTCGGTTGGTTGATCGTGACCAAAACCTATGCGACCGGTGTCGAAGAACGCGAAACGGCTATCAACAACGCGTTTCAGTCCGTGCAAATTTCGGGAGAAATTCCGAATGACCGATGGGTTGAGAACGCCGATGTTATCGTGACGGCCGAACAAAAACGGCTCGATCAGGCGCAGCGAAGTCTTTGGGAATCACAAAAACAAAGCATGATTTGGCCCTCCGGGGTTCAGGAGTTAATGGAGGATGTGACCTATGAGGGAGAAATCTCTTCCGTCGCTCGCGAACGCTATCGATTGGGGTACTACCGACAACTGACAAAAATGGAACAAGCACTGCGTCGTATTGATATGGTCACGGGAACAGGAGAAGGCGTTCTGCTGATGGATCGGCAAGCTTATACCCATACTCCTGACGGGACATGGGCAAGCCAGCCCCCCATCACACAAGAAATGTGGAATGCCCAAATCGATTACTGGTTGGTGAAAGCGGTTCTTGATTCGATTGAATCGATGAACCGTGGTGCTGATAAAATTACCGAATCGTCAGTGCGTCAAGTCTTGGAATTAACTCTGCGAGGAGGCGAGCGAGATTACTCCAGCGGTTCTGCTGAGGCGGGCGGAGACGGTATGAGTCCTGGTGGCGAAGGATATGGATACGACGCAGGAGGAGGTTTAGGCGGTGGAGGCGGGACAACAGTGAACGCCACAGCAAAATTTGACCTGAGCGAAGAACTTGGACCTACCTCGGGAGCCGGTGGCGGTGCCGGAATGGGAGGGGGAGAAGGTTACGGCAGCATGCCGACGGAAGGTGGTTATGGATCCGGTGACGGTGGTGACGGAGGAGCCCCTGCAGGCCCTGATCGATACGTGGATGACGATGAAGGTTATCCGTTCCGCACACGTGCCTTTGTTCTGGGTGTGCTTATGAAACATGACGACTTACCGAAGTTTCTTTCCGAATTGAGCGGTTCAGATTGGCCTATTCAAGTCATTCGGGTTCAGATGGCTGCCGTCAATCCCGACACACTTAGTGATGCTGGGCGAATGGGGGGGCGTATGTCTCCCGGTGCTCGTCCCGGAGGAGGGTTTGGTGGTTCGAGCAGTTTCGGTTCTGGCGGCGAAGGCTATGGCGCGGAGAGTGGCGGATCGTTTGGTTCAAGTGGCGGCGGTCTCACCACGAGTCGTCCGGGAATTCCTCGCATGAATGGTGCGGGACTGGCAAATTCTGGCTTGATTCAGCAATCCATGACGGATCCCAATTTAGCTGAAGTTTGGATTGGTGGTCTGGTGACATTATTCCGTCCCATCGAAGAACAGCCTGTCGAAGAGGCGGCTGAAGGATACGGAACAGAACCTGAAACCACCACCGATCAAGTTCCTGAAGAGTCTGCCGAAGTATCGGAAGTGGATGAGAATGTACCCGCCGCCGATACGGAGACGGAATCAGACAACGATGCCGAAGCGGCTCCTGCGACAGAAAACTCTGAAGCAGAAGAAACTGCCAAACCGGCGACAGATGCCGAAGGCGATTCAGAAGCGAAGAACGAAAAACCACCTGCCGACCCGACTGAGAATTAACCTGATCATCCAAGAGATTTTACGCTTAAACAATACAACCATCACGACTCGTTTACCGAGTTCCATCACGCACAGGAGAGCATGATGAAAGGCTTAAATCCCAAAGAGTTCCTCTTAAAGCATGGCGAAAAAATCGCCTTCGGTCTCATCGTGATCGCAGCGCTGTTTGTACTGAAGAGTACGCGCTGGTCGCCTTATGATCGAACTCCACAAGAGTTGGTCAAATTGTCTAAGGAAGCTGATCTTAAAATTGATCAGTCCGAATGGCCGGCTGAAAAGCGTAAAGAGTTGATGCCCAAGAAGGACATCGTTGCGAGAGGGCAAGCCATGCGTGAGGGAATCAATACCTCCGATTTTGCCTTCAGCACCCCGATGTACACGCCGATTTATCCCAAAAGCGAACCCATCACCGAACCAGATTTCCTGACAGTGGAAAAACTGATCGCCACGGCGGACGAGTTTCTGTTGCAAATTCCTGCTGAAGACGAAGCCGTAGATGGAGATGATGCTGCGGAAGATGAGCCAGAAATTGATGAGTCAGACATCCCCGAAGCGCTCAGAAAAAGAAATAAATCACCTGCTGCGAGTGAGTTTGGAACGGATCCCGCCGGAGCTGGCTTTGAGTCTCCTCCCGGTGAATATGCGGGTGATGGTGGAGTCGGTTTTGGATTCGACGAAGGCATGATGGGTGAAGGTGGCACTCAAAAAGTCGAGTTGAACGGCGAAGGGTATCGTTTCGTCTCGATTCGTGGTGTGGTCGACTGGCAGACTCAAAAGGCCAAATATGTCGATGCTTTGAATTTGCCTCCCGATCAAGCCGCATTTGTGGAACCGGACATTGTCAATTTTCTGATTCAAAGGCAGCGAGCCGTTTCTCAGGATGACCCCTGGAGTGGCGAGTGGAAAGATCTGGACATCCAAAACTCGATTGAAGTCTTGAATAAAGCTTACGACTTTGAGGCAGACACCGTTGATGTCACGATTACCGATCCCGTGATCACGGAGCCGTTACCAAGGCGTGTTCTCGGAATTTGGGGGAAGCATGCCACTCACCCAAGTGTGACCAATTTTGAACTTTCCGAAGAAGAAATTCGACGCGAAACTCTTCGGCAAGAAAAGCTGATCGAAGCCTACGAAGCGATCAGAAAGCAATCTGGGCAGCTTGACCCCCTTGAAGAAGGTGGTTTCTCAGGACAGGCTTATAATGTTCGCAACATGCAATCAGAACTCGGAATGGGTTCGAATTCCGATTACATGGCCGATTATGAAAATTCCTATCGCGAGGAAATGAACAGTGCATACACAGAGAACCCTGAGTATTACGGTGCTTCTCCCGGTGCGTCACCAGGAGAAGGTGGATTGTTGACAACGACACGTTCCAAAGCGAGCGGGCGTTTGTTGCTATTTCGTTATTTCGATTTCGATGTGGAGCCCGGTGTTGTCTATCGATATCGTGTTCAACTCGAATTTGAGAACCCGAATTTTGCCAAGCCAATCGAGTTATTGGAAAGCCCAGATGTTGCTGAGGGACGTACGAAAAAGTCTGAATGGAGTGAACCCACGACGGCAGTACAGGTTCGTCCTAAATCGGAATACTTTCTGGCAAACGTCGACTTTGATCGAGCGAGACGGCAAGATATGGCCAGTATCAATATATTTCAGTGGAATTCACCGACAGGAACAGTCGTCAACGAGACTCTGAAAGTTGCCATCGGTGATCGAATTGCCGGTCAGATCAAAACCCGAGTGGTCAATCCATTAGACGAAACCTATGATGCACAAGATGTGGTCGTGAACTCCGACCATTTGCTCGTGGATTTATTGAACAATGATACTTTTGAGCTGGATACTCAGTTACCCGATCTTGGCAAAGTGCCGACCAAGGCCAAGTTCGATGAGATTTTAGTGCTTGATGAACAAGGTCAGCTTGCTGCGATCAGTCCCTATGATCGAGAAACGAAACGAATCACTGCTCAAAGGTTCCAGAAGTTTCAAGATGAGCTCGGAAAAGAATATGCAGAAGCCGCGAAGGAAGCTTCTGCGGCTGAACAGTTTCTGATGGGAGAAGAAGGCGAGTATGGCGGCGATGGTTACAGTGGGGGAGAGGGCTCTGGCTCTCGTCCCAGCTCTGCAACAAGTCGCCGAGGAAGACGGTCTTCTCCGAGCCCATAATTCAATTTGAAAGCGGCTAGAGAAATTCTAAAAACAATCAGACTCAGGCAATCACATGTGAATGTGGTTGCCTTTTTTCTTGCCAAGCTTTGAGGAGAGGGCGAATCTCTCCAGCCAGATAAAAGGAACCACTCACAACGATCAGGCCCGTTTTTTGGGCAAGTTGTCGAGCTTTCTCGATTGCTTCAACAGGTGTTTGCGCGATAGAGATGTTGATCTCGGCGCTGGGGAGAAGTGAGGCTTTGAGATCTTCAGGTGGACAGCATCTTTGGCTAGAAGTGGCTGCAGTGAGGATGAGATCGTCAAAGTGTGGAATCAGATCTGTAAGCTGTTCTTGATACGGTTTGTCCCGAGCCGAGCCAAACACGAGGACGCGTCTCCCTTTTGGGGGAAGTGTTTGATTCTTCAGAGTTTGGATGAGCGCTTGGGTCGAGTCGGTATTGTGAGCGACATCTAACAGAGTTAGGGGACGTGTGTGAAGAATTTCCTGACGACCGAGAATCTTCAGATTTTCGATGGCTGATTTGATCGTGGCGTCGGAGATAGAAGGCGGATGATTGTCCATCGTATCAACGGCTTTCAAAACAGCACCCAAGGCAGTTGCCAAGTTTCGAACCTGATGCTTACCCAACAATGGCAAAGACAGGTCTGTAATGCTTCTATCGCCAATGTTAATGTTGTGTCGAAGTTGACCGCTTTTCGAAGACTGAAAGCTGGAGTAAGTGATCTCCGAATCGACTTCCCAGAGTGGGCAGTTCAGTTGTTGACATTTCTCACGGATGACCTGTTGTGCATCGGGCAATTTGCATCCGCTAATCACCGGGATGCCAGATTTGATGATTCCTGCTTTCTCGCTGGCAATTTTCGTGATCGTGTTTCCGAGTTGTTCTGTGTGATCGATACCAATTGAAGTGATCACGGTGACTTGGGGATGACATATATTGGTGGAGTCGAGTCGTCCCCCCAGGCCGACTTCCATGACGGCAACATCAACATTAGCGTCTCGAAAGCATAGCCAGGCGAGAGCCGTCGTCAGTTCAAAAAAAGTAGGTTCGTGCGCATCTGATTTTGAACGTAGAGATTCAACAGCGGTTTTCAAAACTTGGGTTTGTTCAATCAGTTGGCTCTGGTTGATCATCTCACCATCAATTTGGATTCGTTCTTCATATTTTTCCAGATGTGGTGATGTGAACAGCCCGACTCGGTGTCCTGCAGATTGCAGGCAAGCGGCGACCATATGTGCTGTTGAGCCCTTTCCTTTTGTTCCCGCGATATGAATGGACTGGAGGCGTTGTGGGTTACCCAGTTCTTCCAGCAATTGCTTCATGCGATCCAGTTTGAAGTCTGTATGACGATACGATGTGGATTGCTTTTGTTCAAAGTTGGTGCGGTTCAGGAGAAAGTCCATTGCCTGCTGGTATGTCGTCATCCTGCTGGTCCACTGAGAATGAAAAGAGGGGCCGTTGATCTCAAGAAGTCTCAGGATAACCGACCACCAACACAATTTTGTCAAAATCAAACAGTGATGGCGAGTCACAAGGGGAGAGGAATGACGAGTGCGGCAGGAATTTATGAGCGGGTGTAAGAGTGGAATTCGTCACCCAGATGCACCAGAAGCTCGATAATTAATAGATCGGCGCGAACCAGAACATGTCGCGAACCACGGCTTCCCAGTTTAGCAACAAGTTTCTGTGTCTGTTCAACGTGCATCTTCAGGACCTCGGCTGTTGTTGCATTGGCCGTTGTTAAGATTTTTGTGAGCTGTGTGAGTTCAGCGGTTAACGTACCCTCACCCATCATGCAAAATGTTCGCAACAGGTGTCCGTACAGGTCTTTGACTTCTTCTGGGAATTCAGACGAGTGAGTCTCTCTCTGTAACAACTCACGGTGGTGTATGATTTGATGGAGATGAGTGAAAATCGTTTGTGATTCGGTTTTCTCACGGACTGACAATTTGCGATTCGCTGCCTCAATACGCTGGTTAGATCTTTGAAGTTCGTTTCGTTTGACAGACCGCAACAACGACGGGACCAAAGCCGGTGTGTTCCAATTCTTTTGGCTGAGGATAATGTCACATCCCTGTTGGCACATTTCGGCCCACTCTTCATCGCCTAACTGGTCGATGACCATCAAGACTGGTTCATCGTGACCACTCGTACGCATCGCTTCCAACAGTTGCAGAATATTGGCAACTTCCAACGAGTCATTTTCAGGATTCGCATCCTTGACAATCAGGATGGCGTCAAAGATTTCTCGACGAAGAATGGTGAGAGCTTCATGTGGTGTACTCGACCAGCGATAGTGCGGTTCGCTCACTTGCCTGTGATTGAGTTGGATCGTTATTCCAATCCAAGATGGTTCCGAAGAACTCACACATAATAACCGGAGAGAATCTGTGGGTCGCAAGGGTGTCGGCTCGGTCATATGAAAAGAACAATATATGATTGGACGTTATGACAACTTTGTATCAGCGACAGGTATAGGCCTCTGCTTAAAAGTGGTCAAGAGACGTTGTACGTCTCGAAGTGCATACGGCCTACAGCAAACCTGAAATGGGCTTGCCATGATAGATGTGATGAGGTCTTCCCAAATCATCTTTCCAGGCAGCCGTTTCGGGAATTCCCAGACATTGATAGATGGTGGCCGCCAAGTTTTCCGGGGTTTGTGGGTCGGAAGCGGGGTGTCCACCTTCACGATCTGTCGAGCCGATGACGTGGCCACCAATGATTCCACCTCCGGCAAGAAAGACGGATTGTGCGGCTCCCCAGTGATCACGACCTGGGTCCTTGTAGTGTTGTGGAAGCCCGAAAACTTTCGGTGTTCTTCCAAATTCCCCCGCCATTACGATTAAGGTTTCATCGAGAAGCCCCGACTCAGCCAGGTCATCGAGTAGGGCAGAAACAGCCTGATCGGTAGGAGGGAACAGAAAGTTTTTTAAGTTTGGAAACGCATTGCCGTGCGTGTCCCAGGTTTCATTGTTTCCCAGATTCACCTGAACGAGACGAACGCCGGCTTCGACCAATCGCTTCGCCATCAGCAGAGACCAGCCGAAAGAATGTCTTCCATATCGATCTTGCGTGTTGTCGTCGGCTTGGGTGACATCAAATGCGTTCCGCACACCCGGATCGGTCAGCAAAGAAACCGCTCCTTCACGATATCGGTCAAATGATGTCATCGAGGCGTCTGTGTCTAATGTGATGCGTTGATCTTCAAGCCGTCCGAGGAGATTCATTCGACGATCAATCCGTCGAAAATTGAGTTCATTGGGAAGGGTCAGGCTGGGAGCTTCGAACCGCAGTTTTGTGTTGTTTTCTTTTCCCCGAGCGTGGTGAAACTCATACTCAGGAAACGCTCCATAAGTGACGGAATTATAAGGACTGGCGTCAATGAACCAGGGATCTCGTTTCGAACCCATTTGTCCGGCAAACTGCCCTGGGATCACACGACCGGTGCGATGTTTGAGTTGTTCGGGGAGGACCACGGCTGGAGGAAGATTGTTGCTGGAGGGAAGTTGATCGCCAATGATGGAAGCAATGGAAGGCCAGTCATCTGGCATGGGTTTATTAGCTTGGAACGAAGGAGGTTTCATCGTTCTGCCGGTCAGCATGACGTGGTGACCTTCGGAGTGTTCGTTATAGGGGTGCGTGAGAGAACGAACGAGGGACCAATGTTGACTCCGCTTAGCCAGTTGTGGCAGGTGTTCGCAAATATGAACACCGGGAGTTGCCGTTGAAATCGGCAGAAATTCTCCACGGATGTTCTCGGGGGCTTCCGGCTTCATATCGAAGCTATCTTGTTGTCCCAGCCCTCCTGAGAGAAAGAGATAGATAATCGATTTGGCCGAACCTTTCGCCAAGGTCGCTTCATTCAATGCGTGCAGGTGGTTTGTACCCAGCCCCAGCAGACTGACCGTACCCGCTTGAAGCATCGTTCGGCGAGTGAGCGATGGTAGGCCAAACTCATTGTGTTGATCTGTGAGATGATGCATCCGAAACCCATCAAAGATACGTGATGTGTTGAGTTTATCGGTCTCAATCACGCACGGCAAGAGGATTCTCTGAGTTATATTGAGACGAGTGCTCTTCTTGTTAGCGCTCTAGCGGAAGAAACATCAAAGTCGATGTGGCCGTCGCAACAATTTGCCCTTCTTGATCGGTTGTTTCTCCTTGGCAGACGGCAGTTCTCGTGCCGTGATGGAGGCAACGGCCTGTCGTTGTGAGGCGGTCACCCTGTTTGACCGTCTTCGTGAAATTGATGTTGAGTTGCATTGTGACTGCATGATGCTGGTCGGGAGCCTGGGAGGCTCCCGCAATACCCAACGCGGAATCGAGCAAAGTGCCAGTCACTCCACCATGCGCCATTCCGAGTGATCGCAAATGTTTTTCTTCAATGGTTAAGTGGATGATCGCCTTTCCGCTCTCGATTTCTCCGACTTCAATCCCGAGGAGATTCAGGAAGGGAAATTCGCCACGTTTGAGAGCTTCGGGGAAGTGCCAGTCTTTCGATGTCATTTCTGGTCTCGATCTATTTTGGATGGCAAGTGCAGGTCAATTTTGTCGTGCATTGTGTAGAAGCGAAAGTGGGTTCCGTCTTGAATAAAAAGGCCGCTCGACTTGTTTTCAGTGATGGGACGAAGTGGATAAGTGTGTTTTTTCCAGTGAATAAGATCGTCCGAAACGGCAATTCCTGAAGCCCACAATCGAGGGTCGTGATTGTTCGATGCTCCATGAATCGAGGCGTAATAATTTCCCTGAAATTTGAAGATCTGATTGAGGGCAATAAGATCTTGATCGAATAATTCTGGTCCCGGTGTCATGACGGGTTCGTCTTGAATGTTGGTCCACAGTTTCAGGTCTTTTGACGTGGCCAGCCAGATGCCAGCATCGCGACGTTCATAAAAAAGATACCAGGTGTTGTTTTCGAAGTAAGCAGTCGGTGTGCCGAACGGTCCAGCGGGAATGGGGTGTCCATTGGTGAGCCGCACATCGAGTTGGCCTGCGGATTTCCAGTGAACGCCATCTTTGGAAGTCAGTCGATGAGACTGATCCCCTCGTCCCTCCGCGAACATGTGGAAGGTTCCTTGGTGCTCAACCACCATCATGTCTTCAACCCAGAGATTGGAAATTAATGGGTTTTGGGGATGTCGGGTCCAGTGAATTCCGTCTTTTGACGTGGCAAGCCCGAGGGATTTGATGCTGGAGCGTTCACCATCATAGCCGGTGTACCACAACCACCACTGATTACGAGATTTTAAAATCCAGCCACGCTCTCGGAGACGTGCATCCCATTGCTCCTTGGTGCTCGCTGTGAAAATGGGGTTGTCACAGTAAGGCTCGAAGGAGGTGAGTGTTTTCGGGAATAATGCGAGATCTTCAACCTGGGCCAAGACCGGATTAGAGGTGAGGAGAGCAAAGGCAATGAAAGAGCAGAAAGATTTGATTGTCATAGTTGGCAACATAAAAAGAATGAGAGACAGAAATACTGTCTCCCATTCTAGGAAAGGGTTGCCTTTGAAAAAAGTCAGCGTCTACTCAGGTGTTGCGTACTCAAAATTGCGTGCTTTTGCTTGAGTTCGCACGGTCTTGAGGACAGCATCATCAAACTGGGTTTCTCCATCAGGAGTGGCCTCAGTCAATTCTGCCAAGTGCTGAGTTCGTTGCTTATTGAGCTTTTTGATCTCGCTCTGAACAGTGAGACGTTCCTTTTTCTTTTGAGCAAGATATTCGTCTCGTTTCTCGGGACTCAGCTTTTTGAGCTCCGGTGGCAGTTCGTCTTCCTTAAGAGACTTCAACTTCACTTTTCCTTCTTCAATAGCGTCCAGCAAATCAAAGGTCGAATTTCGATAGAAGCCAGAACTTTTCGTCGCTGCACGTCCCGCTGCAACGGAGGGGGCTGCTTCCGAGGCATTGGCATCTTGAGCTTCTTGCCTCTTCAGAAAACTTTCTTGTTTGTCTTTTTGGCCGTACGGCACATAAGTGGTGTTTAATTGGCTGCTTAATTCCATCAGCCGCTTGTCGTAGGGAGTGCTTGGCACGGGACGCACATCGTTGTGGTTAATATTCAGGAACTCCCCTTCACCTAGCAATGCTCCTTCGGCCCAAAAACCACGTTTGCCTTCCGCCTCTGAGCCACAGTGAATGGTGTTAATCGTCACTCCATTCGAGATGGCTGATCGGCAACTTGATCGAAAATCGATCGGGCCTTGTGAGAAAGGTTCGTTCCCGGCGATGAAAATCATTTTGAGATCGTCAGGTCGTTTGCTCCATTCCAGATTGAGAACCGCGTCATGAATGACAGCACCACAATACTCCTGACCACCGTTGGTCCTCAGTTCAAAGAGTTTTTCGGAGAGAATGTCCAAGTCGCCCGTGAAGGGAACGATTTGTTTCAGGTAGTGTTCGGTGACCGGAAGAGAGCTCTTGCCATACTCATACAAAGCGACTTCGAGGTCAGGGCGGCGTTTGTTTTTTCGACAGTTCTCGAAGTCATTCACAATTTTCCACAACTGCGTTCGAGCTTGGTGAATCAAGCCTTCCATGCTTCCACTGGTATCAAGGAGGATTGCGATTTGAACTTTTGATTTCTTGGCTTTTCGTTCAGCCTTCGGTTGGTCTTCGGCATGAGTGATTGAAATGGAAAGTATCAGCGTTGATACAGAAAACAGGAGTGGAAAGAGGATCTTTCGTCTCATCGGAATCTCCTTGAATCGATGGGATTTGGTGACTGCATACAGGTGAGAGGCCTCTAGTGGGAAAGGAGTTCCCAAAAAACTCAAGAAATGCCGAATCTGGGAGAATTCCCAGTGCAGTTTTTGATTTGCCTCTGCATACTGTGATACATTATTGTCCCCTTACGCTTGGCGTCTCTAATCAGTCTGTGAAGACATCATTCACTCAACCACGGCTCTCTGAGCGTTTCGCACTCAACCAGCGCCCCTTGCTGTTGCTGTTTGTCTGTTTTGCGAGCGGTATTTTTTTGGATCAGCAGTTTCGCGAGTTCTCATACCTATGGGGGGGAATTGCTTTTCTAACGGCCATCAGTTTTGCGCTGATCCGTCAGTCTCAAAAGCCCAAAACATTGCTACTTGTGATTGTCCTGTTATGGATAGCAGTGGGAGGGATGTATCACGCTTATCGAACACAAAAGATGGCCTCTCATCCTTTGTCGGGCTTGTCGGAAACAGAATGGACAACTGCACAAATGCGGGTGCGATTACTGGAATCGCCTCATATCAGTCGCAAAACTCGACGTAAGTTTACTCCCGCCTGGCGTGTCACAGATCGAACTCTCTTTCCAGCGGAATGCCTGTTATGGAATGGGAAAGAGATTGAGCCGGGAAAAGTTTTGGTCTCCGTACGCGGTCATTTGATCGGCCCGCGTGCGGGAGATGTGGTGGACCTTTCCGGTCAATTTGGGCGACCCGCAAAACCTGCTAACCCTGGAGAGTTCGATTTTCAGAAGTGGATGGTCCTTCAGGAATATCTGGGCAGTATGAGTGTCGAACACCCCCGACATGTCGAGGTGATTGCGGACTCGTCATCTTCCGTTGGACATCTGATGTCACGATCTCGGGAGTGGCTCGCAGGCAGACTTGATCAATACTTGAAATCTTCCGACTCTCGCGCCATTGCTCGCGCGTTGCTGTTAGGAGATCGTGCGGACTTACCGGATGAGATCAAACGGGCATTTATCCAAAGTGGTGTGTTCCATTTGTTGGCGATTTCGGGTCTCCATATTGGAATCATTGCGATCATGCTTTCTCGACTATTGTCGATCCTTAATCTGTCGCTACGTCACTCCTCATTGATTGTGATATTCTTGATGATTGGATACGCATCGGTTACGGGGTTACGTCCGAGTGTTTTTCGTGCGACATTATTTCTGGTGATATATTTGATTGGACGTCTCTTAGGACGTGAATCGTCGCCCTTAAATAGTTTGGGGCTGACGGCATTCCTCTTGTTGTTGATGAATCCAATGACTCTTTTTAACAGTGGGTTTCAGCTTTCGTTTTTATCCGTTCTGGGAATCCTTGCTGTCAGGCCGTTGCTATTGGTGAATCATTCGCCTCATTCGCTTTATGAAAGAGCGACCGCAGGTTTAACACGTCCCTGGTACGAGCCGGTGATCCTTTTTCTGAGGGCCGCTGTTTATGATGGTGTCATCATTGGCCTTGCCGTCAGTCTGTTCACATTTCCCGTGATCGCAAAAAACTTTCATCTCTTTCCCATCTGGGGCGTCCCGTTAACAATCTTGATGATTCCTCTCGTAACCGTTTTGCTTGGCTTGGGATGTGTGTTGCTTGTTGCATCGTTGGTGCTTCCGGTCGTTTGTCCTGCTCTTGGGGGGATGATGGAACAGGCGTTGATTCTGATCTCCGCCATTCCGCAAATCGTGAGTGATTATTCGGTCGTGACCTGGACATTGGCTGAGGTCTCGTGGTGGTGGTTGATGGGGTATTTGATGGTTGTCATGGCGATACTGTTATCGCGTGGTTTTCAGCTCCGACTGTGGGTTGGAATGTTCGTTTGGTGTGGCTTGCATGTTCTCATCAGCCAATCGTCGTTTCAGAAAGAGACATTTCGATTGACGACCTACTCAGTCGGTCATGGAATCGCGATCCTGATGGAGTTTCCCGACGGCAAACGATTTTTATATGATTGTGGATCGAATGATGGAGGACACAATGCGGCACGGGCGATTCTGGATGATTTCAGAATGCGCGGAGTTCATCATCTGGATCGTGTTTATCTGTCCCACGCTGATCTCGACCACTATTCCGCGTTTCCCGATTTACTGGAAGAGATTGAAATCGATGCAGTGGTCACGACCGAAGCATTGATGTCGTCTTCAGAGTCGAACTTGCGATATCTCCAAGAATTGATACGACAGTCCGAATGTCGGGTGCAAGTTGCGACACTTGGCGATCAGGAAGAGGTTGCCAAGGATTTTCAAATTGAAATCTTGCATCCGAAACAGGGTCTTCGATATTCCTCCGATAATGCGGCCAGTTTGGTGCTGTTACTCACTTGTCGAGGACAACGAATCCTCTTAACCGGATACGTTGAAGCAGAAGGTCTCGATTCACTGATGGATCAATCCATTGGAAGCGTCGATTATCTTCTCTCTCCCCATCATGGAAGCCGAGCCGCAAACACGGCAGAGTTAGCCAACTGGTGCCAACCAAAACATGTGGTCGTCTCGACTGGTTATCGATTCGAGCTCGATTTTCTGGAAGACTTTTACGCTCAGACAGAGGGGTTATACATCACTCATCGAGATGGAGATGTGATCATGGAGGTGCCGAAATCAGGTGGTGTGCAATGGAGGACCTTGAGGTCTCAATCGTCGGTGTCTGATTGATCTGCGTCATCATTTTGAGCTGCGTCATCATTATCCAGGTTGGATTGAAATGTCGATGGAATTCCAAATTCACCGCCGAACTCAGGAGTATTCACGATTTCTTCATGCCCACGAATCAATGTGACCTTGGATCGCATCTCTTTGCGTTTTTTATTGATTGAAGTGATCGCATCTTGCAGTTTCTTAATTGACGAAAGTAAATTTGTCGGTGACTCTCCACCTTCTGCCAAGGTTCGAGTGATCGACAGCAAGGCGGGTTCGACTTCGTCTTTGATGCCGAGAATGCAATTCTCGGTCTCAACCAATAAGTCACGAGAGAGGCTGCGGATCATTTGGCGATCATGAATTTGTTCTTCCACGCTTAGTTCGCGATTCATCACAACATTGCCTTTGAGGCCCATGTTGTCCATATCGACCAGACGTCCGAAAGGATTCACGGCATCGCGTTTCTCTTCTTGATCTTGTCGCGCTTCACGTAATGCCTTAGCAGCTTCTTCCGAATCAGGGTGAGTTTTTGCGGCATGCTCGAAATGACGAATGGCCTGAGCGTAACTCTTCATTTCTATATAGATACGCCCCAGGTATAAGTTCGCCTCCAGCAAATCGGGATCGATTTTGATGGCTTCTTTGAAAGCCGTCATTGCCATTGAGTTTTGGTTGAGCCCCAGGTGGGCTTCGCCCAGATACAGATATCCGATGACAGATTTTTTCTCTTTCAGTAAACCTGCGCGAATGGCTTTTGCGGCCGCTTGGTATCGTTCCTGAGAGTTGTAGAGTGCACCGAGATTCAACCAAGCAACACCGTTGGAATAATCAATTTGAGTCAGTTTCAGATACTGTTCGATGGCTGGATCAATTTGACCGAGCTGTGCATATGCCGCTGCAAGTCCGCGGAGCGCTTTGAGATGATTGGGTTCAAGCGAGAGAACTTTTTGAAAAGCAGCCACGGAACTCTCAAACTGTTTTTTTCGAAACAGCTTTTGGGCCTCTTTGAGAAGTTCTTCAGGGGGATTAGCATCTTCTGACATTCGTTTCCTCAAGTTGCAGCAGGAAATGGAGACTGCTCAAGAAAGTAATGTTAACAGACCCGTTTAGGGTAGGTGATGTCGGCATGGTCGTCACCACCAATCTTGGAAAAACCTTCGTTTCATAGGGTAAGTACAAGTGAACATTGTTCAGGAGCGTTTCCAATGTAGGCGGTCTGTTGTGATGGTTTCCTGCTTCAAGGCGCAATTCAAACAGTATTTTTCGCCTTGGTGCATGAGGTAGATTTCTCCCTTCATCAATAGGTGGAAGTGCTCTTCTCCCTCTGATTTGGTGTGGCAATATTCTTTCACCGAGTCTCGTTTTGCGTGTGCCGTCCATGAGTCGGGTAACGGAACGTAAATTCGATGGTCGATTTCAGGAATCGATTCGTCTGTCATGATTATTCTCCAACAGGAACCGTCACGCTCAACTCTTTGGCCAGATCGGTCAACGCGTTCCAGTTTCCTTCATCGAGAGGAATACCAGTCTTCGTCCGAGCGGCCAGCGTGCGAAGTTCGGGATCTCCGGGAAGTGTTACGGGTTTTGCAGGATCGATGGCAGGTGAACTGCGGACATAAGTTTCCAATTGCGAGACTTCTCGATGCAAGTGATCAAACCCGCCAAACATTTCGGGATCAAACAATACAAACACCGCACAGTTTCCTAACGGTGCAGGAGGATCAGAGAACGAGCATTGACCGGCCGACAATCCACCGGATAGCATTTCGATCATAAACGCGAGTCCGAATCCTTTGTAGGCTTGATCACCTCCCATTGGCAGAATCGTCCCCGGAGGGTCGCCGTAGATGACATGCGGATCGGTCGACGGGTTTCCTTCGGAGTCGAGGATCAATCCCGGTGGAACTTGTTCGCCGGCAATTTTTTTGACACGAACTTTTCCTTCTGCCGTAGCACTCGTTCCAAAGTCCATCACGAATGGGCCGTTTTCTCCTCCCGGTACTCCCATACAAATGGGGTTAGTCCCGAGCCGAGGGGCTTTGGCTCCGACCGGAGCAACACGATGAGCGGCACCGTGAGTGTTGGCAATAATCATGGAAGCCATGTTTTTCGACGCCGCGAGTTCCGCGTATTCTCCCAAGCGACCGATGTGGGCTGTGCGGCGTAATGTTCCACTCGCGATTCCCTGAGTGGCCGCTTTTTCAATCAGTCGGTCCATCAGTTCATGTGAGATGACTTGTCCAAATCCCCAGCCACCATCACCGACAATTGCGCCGGGAGACTCTTTGATGATTTCCAGCGATTGTCCGGGGTTGATCCGTCCATTTGCGACATTTTGGAGATAGGACGGGATACGCATGACGCCATGAGAGTCGTGCCCGCGCAGATTTGCCTGAACCAGAGATTCAGAGACGACTGCTGCGTCATTAGTGGTGGCTCCGCCCGCTTCGAGGAGAGCTGCGGAGAATTTTTGGAGTGAATCAGTGTCAATCTGCGGCACGTTAATCCCTTTCAGGTGGTATGAATTCTATGAGAACTGTAGTAATCGTTAAAGTTTTACTGTTCGTCAGGCTCGTTGCCAAACCCCGGCTTCCGAATTGTCGGCGAATGATTTGGAGGAGTCTTTTGAGTTTTTATGGTTCAAAGACCGTGTAAATAATTTGTTCAGTTCCGATTGTGAGAGATGGTGAAAAGTCGAGAGTCAAATCGGTCATGAGTCGAGGAAAGAAAACCCCTTTGTCGGCCACGGAATATGGTCGATAAGAGTTCTTGCCGGAATGGATTCTGCATCAACGAAGATCAACGAGATTGACCCTCCAGTAACTTGTTTTATGTAGTGAGATCATTGTGACGGTTTCATCATTTCAACAGTTGCGTGAATTAGTCATGCAAAAACTTGGCAGTTGTGAAAATTTACTGGCTGATCAGTTCCCACTCACTGAATCCCGTTTGGTACAGGGAGGCCGTGAATGCGGCCGGCAGTATGTTTTACATGGCCCTCGTTCCGTTCGTTTGACGGCAATTTGGGTCCAGGATAAATGCGACCTCTACCTCTACAACGCACGCGGTGAGCGATTCGACAAGCTGCATGTACAGTTGGCTGCTCCTTCTTTGTGAGACGCTAATTTTGTTGTTGGCTGATCTGTTTCCACGCGTTTTTGGCGCGTGGGTTCCGAAAGATGTCATTTGGTGCTCTCTCTACTGACAATAGCTGTCGGTCGGCTTCTTCAAAATCATGGATCGTTACAAAGACTCTTTGTGACGAATTCGAAACTCCGCCTCCGACCGATGAACCGAACGGTGAAAATCCGAAATGATTTGACGAGGACCGGGCTCTCGAAACGCCTCCCAGAAATGCCGATCCGCGATCAGGGACAGAGACGACTGTCTGCACCGAGTTGACGCCGACCACGGGTTGTTGGATCACTTGAGCCATGCCAGGACTCGTCATCAATCCGATCAGGCTAAGCGTCGTTAGGAATCGTTTCATCTTGTGTTATCCTGAGTTATCGGGCTGTCCAGCCGCCATCGACTGTGACCATCGAACCCACCATGAAGTTTGAAGCGGCACTCGCCAGAAAAATCGCCGCTCCCTGAATTTCCGCAAGGTCTCCCCAGCGTTCCATCGCGACGGCTCCGATGATGAATTTCTTCGCCTCTTCTGTGTCTGCAATTGGCACGTTCATGGGAGTCAAAAATGGTCCGGGGCAAATCGCGTTGACGTTGATTCCAAACTCGGCCAGTTCCAAGCCCAACGCGCGAGTCATTTGAACGACGGCCCCTTTGCTGGTCGCGTAGGGAGTCCGGTTTGCTAAACCAACCAGACCCAGTGTGCTCGCCATATTGATGATTTTTCCAGACTGGGCGTCTTTCATGTGTGACGTGACGGCTTTGGAACAGAGCCAGATGCCGTCAACATTGATGCGTTGAACCTCTTGGAATTCCTCGTAAGTCAGTTCGTCGATGGGGCCGCGGATGTTGATCCCCGCGTTATTGATCAGAATGTCGATTTTTCCGAATTCTTCGATGGTTTTCTCGACGAGATTTTGAACCTCGTTGGTTGATGCGACATCGGCTTGGATTCCCAATGTTTTGACTCCATACTCTTGGGCGATGCGTGTTGCCACGCTTTCCACTTCGGCCTGATTCCGACTGCTCAAAACGACATTCGCTCCCGCCGACGCCAAGCCTTCGGCCATCGCTTCGCCGAGCCCTTTGGATCCGCCTGTGATGATGGCCACTTGATCGGTCAGGTCGAAAAGTTTGATTCCCGGCAGCATATTTGGTTCTTTCTCGTTGTCAGAATGGTTAATGCTTAAATCACAGAGTGAATCAGAATGTGTTTCGCAAAGGTGTCCATTGTTTCCGGGTAATCACTGCGAGTATGGACGCCGCGACTTTCTTGTCGTGCAAGAGCCGCCGCGATAACAATTCTTGCGACCAGAAACAGGTTCTGCAATTCCCAGCCCGCCACACTATGAAACTCCTGACGAGAGACATAGCGATCCCAGAACTCAATCTGTTTCAGGGCCGAGTGTAAATCGTTTTCACTCCGTTGGATTCCCACCTGTCTCCACATCAAACTCGACAGTGAATTTCGCATATCCTCAATTTTCAACTCTTCTTCCGGTAAAGTTTCGAGGGGGGGCGAATCAAGTGATGGAACGGTGAAGTTATCTGGGATCTCTAATGCTCGTTGTGAAGCACCCTCGCCGGCCCGTAATCCATACACCAATCCTTCGAGCAGGCTGTTGGAGGCGAGGCGATTGGCTCCGTGTAATCCGGTGGAAGTGACTTCTCCGGCTGCCCACAACCCGTCAAGTGTGGTTCTCCCCTGAAGATCGACGGTGACACCGCCAATCATGTAATGGGCGCCTGGACGAACGGGAATTCGTTCATGAGTGATATCGATTCCGAATTTTTCACACACCTTCTTGATGTGTGGGAATCTCTCGTTCACAAGTTCGTTGGGCAGATGTGTCAGATCCAAATAGACACAAGGATGCTTTGTTTTCTCCATTTGGGCAGTAATCGCGAGGGAGACTTCATCGCGTGGTGCCAGTTCGCCCATCTCGTGATACTCGGCCATAAATCGATGCCCCGTGACATCGACCAAATAGGCGCCTTCTCCACGTACCGCTTCGGTGATCAGATGGCGAGAGCTACCAGCGATGTACAGAACGGTCGGATGAAATTGCATGAACTCCATATCCCGCAGTTCGGCTCCCGCGCGAAATGCAATCGCGTGTCCATCGGCTGTGGCAATATCGGGGTTTGTCGTTTCACGATAAAGTTGCCCGGCTCCTCCCGTACAGATGATCGTCTGTTTGGCCCAGACAAACGTCTTGCCGTGAGAATTGCTCCAAACGAGAGCCCCTCGGCATGTCTCATCATGCGTGAGAAGGTCGATGCTGAATGTGTTCTCCCAGATTTCGACATTATCTTTAGCGCGGACCGTTTCGATCATCGCCCGCATAATTTCTTTACCGGTTGCGTCTCCCAAAGCGTGAGCGATGCGGCGATGGGAATGCCCTCCTTCTTGCGTGAGCGCAATTTCGCCATCTTCTCGATCAAACTTTGTTCCAAGTTCGATCAATTCACGGATTCGCTGCGGCGCTTCCTTGATGACGGCTTCGACCACATCCTGTTGGCAAAGTCCTTTGCCGGCAGACACTGTGTCTGAAACATGATTGGCGACATTATCGAGTGGGTCGAGGACGCCGGCAATTCCTCCCTGTGCCCACGAGCTATTGGAAAGCACGAGTTGATCTTTTGTGACGACGACGGTTCGCAATCGTGGATCAATGGAAAGCGCTGCGCGTAAACCGGCAATACCACCGCCCAAAATGAGAACGTCGGCGAACATATGAGGGACACGCTTGGGGTCGAATGGGACCAGATAGCGTGTCGGTGGGTGAACAATTTGTGGATTCAAGTGTTGAGTCCTGTTGGTAAGAGGTCATCCAGTATAGTCAAACAGACTCACAATTTCCCTTGTTTGTTCAGCAGACTCTGCCTTTCTCTGCCCGGAAAACTGATTTTGGTTTGCAGAGAGGAGAGAACCGAGAATCAGTGCCATTCGAGAGTGAGCGATGGCCTGAGAGCGCGTACAATTTCTAAGAGGTTTGAGCCGACAATAAAGTCGTTCTCAAATCGTCATGGCGTTGAAGCCGCCATCAATGACAATGTTCGCACCATTCATGAAGCTGCCCGCTTTTGGGGAGGCCATCAGTACGACGGCTCCCGCGAGTTCTTCGGCGTCACCAAAACGATCTGCCGGCGTGTGCCGCATGATACTTTCGACTCGATCTGGTGTGAGAACTTTTCGGTTTTGCTCGGCAGGAAAGAATCCCGGAGAGAGGGCGTTGACGCGGATGCCGTCTTTGGCCCATTCGCGAGCCAGGTTTTGAGTCAGGTTCAACACGGCGGCTTTCGACGCGGAATAGGTGAAGACACGCGAAAGAGGAGTCATGGCGGATGCCGAGGCGACATTGATGATTGCCCCTTTGGTCTCGTTGTCGAGCATGAACTTACCAAAGACCTGACAGGCAAGCCGCACCGACGAGAGATTTACATTAAAGATGCGGTCCCATTCTTCCTCTGGAATATCGAGAAACGGAGTCGCGGCGTTCACACCCGCACCGTTCACAAGCACGTCGGCTTGTCGGTTGTTGGCTTTCAGATGCTCAACGATGGCTTCAAGATCTGCACGACTGGTGGAATCGGCGGCCATGAATTCTGCCGAGCCACCGGCTGCTATGATTTTTTGAGCCGCTTCACCACCGCGCTCTGGACTTCGTCCCACGATGATGACGTGTGCTCCGGCACCCCCCAAGGCATCCGCGATGGCTCCACCCAAGACTCCCGTTCCTCCGATGACAATGGCAGTTTTCTCGGACAAGCCGTAAAGATCAAGCAGGTAGTCGGCAGGAGTCATGATGATAATTTCGTGTGCGTGTGAAGAAAACAAATTCCACTGCTGGACGAGCCAGCAGTGGCCTCCGTCGTTCAATGATCGAACTTCGGCGATTGGGGCTATCCGATGAAATCGACATCGACCTTGTGAGGAATGACGCCCGCTTCGAAGCCTCGGTCCAGAAGCAGTTTTACTGCCTCGCGACCTTTCTCACCAAAGTCGAGTGTCCAGTCGTTGACGTACATGCCGACAAATTTATCGGCTTTGGCGTCGTTCAAGCCGCGACCAAATTCAGCGGCATAGTCGAGGGCAGCCTTACGATTGTCGAGGCCGTACTGGATACTCTCTTTGAGGAGTGCAGTCACTTCTTCCATCGCCTGTTGTCCCATGTCGCGACGGATGGCGTTCGCTCCCAAAGGAAGGGGAAGACCTGTGTCTTCGTACCACCAGACACCGAGATCGACCACGAGCTTGAGCCCCTGGTCTTCGTAGGTGAGTTGTCCTTCATGAATGCAGAGCCCGGCATCGACTTTGCCTTGCTCAACGACATTGAGGATTTCGTCGAAGGGATGAACTTCAAATTCGAAGTCGTCACCCAACAGTAATTTGAGACCCAAGAATGCCGTGGTGTAAGTGCCGGGAACGGCGATCTTTTTACCACGAAGATCGTCGATCGACATTTCTTCCCGAGCCACCACCATCGGGCCGTAATTGTCACCCATGCTGGCTCCACACGCACAGACTGCATACTTGTCGGCGAGATAGGCGTAACCATGCAGGCTGACGGCGGTCAGTTCCAACTCCCCGGTGAACGCTCGGCGATTGAGGGACTCAATGTCCTGCAATTCGTGAGTGAACTTGTAGCTGCCGGTATTAATTTTGTCCTTGGCGAGCGCGTAAAACATAAACGCATCGTCGGGATCGGGGCTGTGGCCCACTTTGATTTCAGTAATGACTTGTGACATCGTTTTTTCTCCTCAATGTGAACAATTTCAGGGTACTGGCAGTCCGATCTGGTCGCAAGCGAGCCGATCCTCTCAATGAACCGTCTTTTCAGGGATCTGTTCACTCGTTTTCAGTCCCAAAGTTCGACAAATACCGGCAGCGGCTAGACAATGCCACACAAACAAAACGGGGACCAGAAAACGCCCTTCCACGGACCACGTCATTCCGATTCCCGTAAAACAGGCGGTGAGAATGATGAGAAACGCGGATTTCAAAGGATCGCTCTGCCAGCTCCAAAACCCAATGAGGGCAAAGAACAGTAGTATCAGTTGTGAAATCGAGCGTGGTTTCACGGACTGCCAGACTTTCATGGCTGGCAAAATTGCCGCTTTCACAGGATGCTTACCGATCCAGTCATTGGCGGCTTGTTGACTGAATTTCGCTTTGGCAATTCGCGATTCCAGCGGACTCATCTCGATGTCGTTGATCTTGTCGAAAAAATGGTGATCTTCCAGATTGCTCCAGACTCCCTGAGATTCCCAAGCGATGTCGCTGTATGCGGCAGAAAGTTGAGTCGCCCCTTGAGTTCCGGTCGGCATGAATTCGCCCGTGACTATTATGTTTCGGACCGCCCACGGAGCAAAACCTACGATGACGATCCCGAAGAAAACGGTTGCTGCTTTTGTGGATTCTTTCAACCAGCGTTTCCGGTCATGCTGCCTCAAAGAAATGACCATTCCCGTCAAGACGATGGGCACCCACAATAAAAAACTCGTGCGGTCGTATATCGCTAGAGTCATCCAAAGTCCGGCCATCCCGGCTGTTTTAAGATGAGCCATGCGAAAATAGCGAGCCATTCCGGAGAATCTCATCAAAGAGAGTGACAGCAACGCGATGAGCAGAGTGGCCGTCGCTTCTGTCAGAATCGCTCGACCGTACAAGCGGGTATTCAGATCGAGTCCCACAAACAGCGGGATCACCAGCAATCCTCCGATGGGACCGTAGCGTTTTGTGATCTGCCGAACAACCAACCCGCAGGTGAGAGCAAGACAGAGGATGTTCCAGATTCGAATCGACCACAGCTCTTTCCCCGGAGTCAACCAGTCAAGAACGGCAATGATGAATGGCAATAGGGGTGGGCGTGTGGTGTCGGGGGAGCGATCAGCAATTGAAGGTTTGGGGGGAGTCGTGCCGTGGGATTTGTAGAGCTGTTGGAGTTCAGAGGACGAAAAATCCAATTGATAGCCGTTTCCTTGGCTTGATTCCCAACCAATGGAAATATAGGACGGTTCATCTCCCGTTATTCCGGGAGGAACTGTCATCCAGCCACGCAATTGGTAATATCCGCCCAAGAGAAAAGCAGTTAGAATTATTGCCAGCATCGCGTTTCGCGCGGGTGTCAACAGGGCTGACAACACATGATTGGCTCGTGAGAGAGGATTTGACATTGGAATTATCTGGTTGAGAAGCCAATCAAAGTAATCGACTTACGTCTGGTTTTGGGATATTATGAAGAACCATTGCTCAAGAATCACTCCGAAACCACCCTCCAGAGAAGTTCCCACCAAAATGATGAGAATCTCAACGATAATCGCCACCCTGTGCCTGTTTACATGTTCTATCAATACACAGTCGTCTGCCGAACATTGGTATCAATTTCTTGGTCCCACCGGAGAAAGTCGATCTGCGTCTCAAAAACTCCCCGTTAAATGGAGTGAGACTGAAAATGTGAAATGGAAAGTTCCCATTCATGGGCGAGGTTGGTCGTCTCCCGTGGAATTGGAAGGACGGATTTGGATGGGAACGGCGACTCCCGACGGGCATGAAATGTTTGCCGTCTGCGTGGACGCGAAAACCGGAAAGACAATTCACGATATCAAACTCTTTGAAATCGAAGAACCGCGCGAGATTCATAAACTCAACAGTTACGCCTCGCCCACTCCGATCTTGGAACCCGGACGCGCTTATGTCCACTTTGGCAGTTATGGCACGGCTTGTCTCGATGTCAAAACCGGCAAGAAGATCTGGGAACGAACCGATCTTCCCTGTCATCACTGGCGCGGCCCGGGCTCATCGCCCGTCATTCACGGTGAGAAATTGATCCTGCATTATGATGGCTTCGACTTTCAGTACATCATCGCCATGAATAAAAATACGGGCGAAACAATCTGGAAGAAAGACCGCGCCCCCTACATCGATTTCATGACCGACAATGGGGACCAGATGAAAGCGTATTGCACGCCCATCGTCGTGGAAGTTGACGGCAAGATGCAGGTGGTCAGCCCCGCCGCGAGAGCGACAGTCGGTTACGATCTGGAATCGGGTGAGGAATTGTGGAAAGTGACATTCAAAGAACACTCTGCCACTGCCAAGCCGATCTATCGAGACGGCATGTTCTACATCAACACGGGATTCAGTAAAGCAAAATTGATGGCCGTGAAAGAAGGCGGTCAAGGAGATGTGACTGAGACCCATGTCAGTTGGGTTCAAGCCAAAAGTGTTCCCTCCAAACCGACACCCATTCTTGTGGACGGTTTGATTTTTATGATCCACGATCAAGGAGTGGCAACTTGCGTTGATGCCGAGTCGGGAGACATTGTCTGGCAGGAACGAGTGAGTGGGAACTATTCGTCCTCACCGCTTTATGCGAATGGCAATATCTATGTCTTCTCGCAAGAAGGCAAAGCGACGGTTTTCAAAGCGGCACGAGAATTCGAGATCGTGGCGGAAAATGATCTCGATGCGGGTTTTATGGCTTCCCCCGGTGTCGTAGGTGACGATCTGATCTTGCGAACGGAAACGCATCTGTACCGTATCGGAAAATGAAAACATTATACTGCCTTCCGAATATCACTTAGTTATTCTCTGAAAGATTTGCTATGCGTGCTCGACATCTTTTTTTGGCCACTTTCTTTACCGTCAGTTTCAGTTTTGCCGCGTCATCGCTGATTGCTGAAGATTGCACCGCAACCGTTGCCCACAAAACGCCACCGAACGTGATCTTCATCATGGCGGATGATTTGGGTTACGGCGATCTCGGCTGTTACGGGCAAACACAACTTCGCACTCCTCATATCGACCGCATGGCCGCAGAGGGAATGAAGTTTACCGACTTTTATGCGGGCTCCACCGTTTGTGCTCCCTCACGCTGTGTCTTGATGATGGGGCAGCATCTTGGTCATACCTTCATTCGTGGAAACGGGAAAGATAACTTGAAGCCGGAGCATTTCACCGTTGGTGAATTGATGAAGCAAGCCGGCTACACCACCGGCCTGTTTGGGAAATGGGGCATCGGTCATTTTGGCTCAGAAGGTGTCCCCAACAAACAGGGGTTTGACGAGTTCTATGGCTATCTCGATCAGCACCATGCCCACAATTACTATCCGACGTTTCTCGTTCATAACGAGAAGAGAGTCAAATTGCGGAATGTCGTTCCCAATGCAGGTGAATATGGTCAAGGTGTGGCCTCCAAGAAAGTCGATTACTCGGCGGATTTGATCGGCGACCAGTTGCACAACTTTCTCGACAACAATCACGAGAAACCGTTCTTTATCTATTATGCCATGACGCTTCCCCATGCCAATAACGAAGGTCGAGGTGATGGCTTAGAAACCATTCCTGAAGACTTGGCAGTCTACAAAGACAAGGACTGGCCCGAACGTCACAAGCAGTTCGCCGCGATGGTCTCACGGACTGATGCGGAAGTTGGGCGTATCATCAAGAAGCTGAAACAGTACGGCATCGCCGACAATACTCTCGTCATCTTTACTTCGGATAACGGTCCGCATGCGGAAGGTGGCCACAAGGCCGAGATCTTCGATTCCAATGGTCCGTTACGGGGGACGAAACGCGATCTGTATGAGGGTGGCATTCGTGTTCCCACGATTGCTTGGTGGCCGGGGACGATTGAAGCCGGAGCGGTCACTGATCACGTTGGCTATTTTGGTGACTTGATGATGACCTGTGCCGATTTGACTGACGTCGAGCCGGACACCGATCAAGAGTTTGACAGTATCAGCTTTCTGCCGACTCTATTGGGAGAAAACAGCCAGCAGCAGGATCACGAATACCTTTACTGGGAATTTTACGAAGGCAAGAACGCTCAAGGTGTGCGTATGGGGCCATGGAAGGGGATCGTCAAGCCGTTCGGCAGCGACAACTTCGAACTCTATAACATCGAAGACGATCTGGCTGAGGAACACGAAATCTCCGCCAAACACCCCAAAATCGTCCAGCGGTTGAAAGCCGCCATTGAAGAGGCTCATGTTCCCAATCCTCGTTGGCAACTTCCAAAATCGAAGAAGAAATAGTCGTTTTTGTCGATCTATTGCCGAAAATGTTAAACTCTGCGGGCTGAGACTGTTCTCCCAAAGTTAGCGGTCGGGGTGTGCCGATCTTCCCCATAGAGCGCCTTTTGTGGTGCTGAGAGTGCGCTTGTCGCCATCGTCGAAACACGGTTGGAGAGCAGAGATGATTAACGAAGATTTGATGCTAATCATTGAGAACGCCGTTCACGACATGCTGTTGTGGGTCGGGTTCGGAACTCTCGTCGGCCTCGCCGCCAAAGCCATTATGCCGGGACGCGATCCCGGTGGAGCCGTCGCCACTTTAATGATGGGGATCGGCGGAAGTGTGATCGGCTGTGGTTGCACTTTGTTCTTTTGGGAGGGAGCTCGTATCACACCGATCAGTGTCGTCGGTTTTTGTGCGGGGACAGTCGGCGCGTTTGTGATTCTCTTCTTCTATAAGCTACTCTCAGGGACCTACTTTGCAGAATCCGAAGATGGGGAAGGCTGGATGCACCGCTATCGTCGCCGCCGTCGCCGTCGTTCACTCGCCCGCGACAGTTATTGATCCGCTCGATCACTTCCCGATTTTGTAGAGTGCGCCTGTTGAGCGAATATAAAGATGCCCCTCGTTCGGAACCGGCGTGGAACGAAAGATTTCTCCGGGACGATTGCCAAGCGAGTTTCGAGACTCAATCTTGTTGATCGGATCAACGACGGTACTCACGCCTGCTTCGTCGACGAAGATCGCTTTCCCGGCATAGGAAACGGGCGTGGCAACATGCTTGCCGCCCACTCGCTCTCGCCAGACTTCTTTTCCGGTGAGCGAATTGAAGGTGGAGTAAACACCATCCATATTGTTTGTCACCATGAATTCTCCAATGACAACCGGAGAAGGCAGGTCGCGTCCACCGGGACGACGTGCGTGCCAGGCCATGTGAGAATCGGTGACATCTCCGCTTCCACCGGGGCGAACTGCATAACATTCGCCCGGTTTACCATTGATCATGTGAATCAGATTATTGGCGAAAGTCGCAGTGGGCGCGCCGCGTCCATTAAAGCTTTTACAAAACCACAGTTCTTCTCCCGTGTCAGGATTGTAAGCGGTGACTTTTGAATCGCCGTTGAGGACCAATTCTTCATGTCCATCGACATTGATCAATACCGGCGTGCTCCAACCTCGGGCGTTTTCTCGTTTGGTGGTCCAAAGTTCTTTGCCGGTTTTCTTGTCGAAGGCGATCAGGCGAGCGTTCGAATCGGCATCGCAGTTTTGAATGAGCATTCCGCGAATGAGGACCGGAGACGCCGCCGTTCCCCACGGTCCTTCAAAGTTGCCGAGATCTTTGCTCCAGACTTTTTCGCCGCCCAAAGTCAAACAATGTAAACCGCCGATTCCGAAGAAGGCATAGAGATGTTCTCCATCGGTCACACAATTGGCTGAAGCCCAACCATTGAGGGCGTGCGATGGTTCTGGCTGTCCTTTCCAGACAGATTGTTCCCACAGAATCTTGCCACTGTTTTTGTCGACCGCAAAGACGATCCGCTCGGCACCTTGTCCGTTGTTAGCCGTGAGGAAAATCTGATCTCCCCAGATACAGGGGGCCGATTGACCGCTGCCGGGAAGTTCTGTTCGCCAAACGATGTTCGAAGTACTCCACTTGAGTGGCACATCGGTGCCGGAGTAATGTCCATCTTGCTGTGGGCCGCGCCAGCGTGGCCAGTTGTCTTCAGCAGAAATGCTTGTCGTAGCAAGGATGGCGAGTAGGCAAAATAGAGTGCTTCTCAACATGGCGGGAACAATCCTTGTCTTCAGGGAGGTAAAATGGAAGACCTGTATCATAACGAGGAGCAATTTTAGAGCCAAACGAAAAATCAGGAAATGGAAGCGGTTGTCGCCATGATTCTCAGCTCGCCGTGGAATGCGGAGACGATATGCTAGCAAAGAATTGAATAGGTTGACCCTGCGACAGATCAATTCCGAAGTTTTTCGAGCTTCGCGAGGCCGGCTTCCAGTTCCTGCTGAGTCAGCTTGTCGTTCTTATCGACATCAAACAGGTTGAAATACGGTTTGTGTTTCGGGTTCGTCAATTCATCTCGGCTGATGAATTTGTCTTTGTTGCTGTCCAGCTTCAGGAACATCACCTCGGCCACTTTACTCTGGATTCGTTTTTTGGGTGTCACAGAGAGTCTACCCGCCGATTCATCCCCCACAATGTGAGCTTTATCGACCACGATGTCGAAGTAACCGATCATCATTTCATCATCGGTTTGATCGCCCCATTTGACGGTGGCTGTTGGATCGGGGTTGGCGAAGTTATCCGCCGAATTATCGAAATGGGCCACACACTCAATGTATCCGCCAGCAGGAACCGTTTTTGGCTCAGCTAAGCGATAGGCATTTTGCCAATTGAAGTCATACCCGGGAACATCGAGCAACACTTCGCGAGAGTTATCGGGATTGACGAGAGTGTACGAGAACGATTTGCCCCGCAGATGCATGTGAGGCATGAGATTCAGAACCTGGATCGCTACGGGAGCCGTTGCTGATCGCGATTTGACTTCGTAATTATTGTCGTGAGGCGGAATGGCGAACCGATGTTGAATGGCTTGCTGTGTAATGACAATGTCGGTGACATCTTCTGGTTCAGCAAAGATAAAGCCCACTTTGCTACGGTCGAGATGTTCGGTTCCCGTGGGGGTGTAATGAACCTGGAAAATCAGTTCAGAGCCTTTGGGAACCAGTTTCGCCATGCCGGTTGGGAGCGGTTTGAATCGTGAGCCCGGCACGTAACCGACCAGGAATTCACCGCCTCCGCCACCAAGCGGGAATCGTTTGCCGGGTGGTTTGGCAAAGATCAAAATGTGATGGACCACTTCGCGGTTGCCGGGAATGATTTCAGCCGCCGAGATGAATTTGTCTTCGGTGAATCCCGGATCAACTTTGAAGTATTGATATTTGATTTCTCCTTCTGCCGCGATTTTGAAGGGAGTGTCTCGCATGTTGTAGACGGCATCCGGTTCGCGGGGGAGTTGCCAACCGGTGGTGTAAGTATTCGGTTTGGGGAGATCGGCGGAGTTCCCTTCGGGCGCACCATTACGGACCCACAAATCGATCTGTGCAATTTCCTCAGAGGTAAGGCTGAAATCATTTTCAAAAGTCCCATGCGCGGGGTCTGCATGCCACGGCGGCATTCGTTTGTCGTTGACCACCTCGCGAATCATTTCCGCCCAGCCGACGACTTCGTTATAATCTGTCAATTCAAACGGTCCGATTTCTCCCGTACGGTGGCAATCGACACAACGATCCCGAAAGATGCGAGCAATCTGATTGGAATACGTGACGGGTGAATCTACTTTTGGTTCTTTAACGCGACCGATGTGGCAGCCGAGAGCTTCCACGTTGGTGACTTCGGGAGAAGTTCCCGCGAGAACCGCGTCAACGGCGTCCTTCAGCCAGGTATGGTCCACTCTATCGCGGATCACGCCGATGCCATATTGATCGTCGATTCGTCCCCGATATCGTACCTGACGATGTTGATCAAGAACAAAAACTTCCGGCGTGCGAACTGCTCCGAATAAATCGGCGACTTTGTTTCGTTGGTCTTTCAGAATCGGAAACGTCACTTTGTGCAGTCGAGCCCAACCAGCGATTTCTGTGAGTGTATCTTGACGGTTGGCGTTGATGCCGATGAACTGAACATTGCGATCTGCATATTCTGCTGACAAATCCTGCAAGCGTGGACCGTAGAGTTTGGCGAGCGGGCATTCTGTTCCCAGAAACGCCACGACGACAACATCGTGAGAGGCGAAGTCGTTGAGTTCGACTTGCTTGCCACGATAATCCGTGAGCTGGAAGTTGGCGATGTTCCGTTCTGGCGATGATGCAGGAGCATCTGCTGCGGAGAGCGAGTCGGTCGCAATGATCGCTAACGTCAGTGTGATGGCGATCAGAATATGAACATTCCACTTCATGAGGACAACCTGTGAAAAAAGTTCCGCAATGAGCATTTGGGCCAACAATAAGATACCCCAGAGCCGGCGACCCGGTTTCAAAAAACTTCGTAGATCTCCGGTATAATCGCAACAGGTGGACTCATAAACCCCAAACTACGTTTGCCGATTCGTTGTTTCACGATTTTTAGGAATTATTTGTGAAAAATCTCGTATCTTAGGAGGCTCCCCGATCTCAATTGTTTAGCCAATTATGACTCTCAATTTCTCCGTCATCATCCCGATCTATAATCGCAGTGAGTTTCTTACTGAAACGCTGGCTTCGGTCAATGCGCAAACGATGTCACCCGCGGAGATTCTGGTTGTCGATGATGGCTCTTCCGACAAAGAGGCAGAAAAGATCGCTCAAATTGTAGAAGGTGCGGGAGCCAAACTCATTCAGCAGGAGAATGCCGGTCCGGGGGTCGCTCGTAATCGGGGGGCTCAGGAAGCAATTGGCAGTTACCTGGTCTTCCTGGACTCCGATGATCTGATGGTTCCGACCACATTGGCGACGTACATCGAAGTGATCACTCAAACAGAGGCATCGTTACTGGCAGCATCTGTCTCTGAGTTTGATCAAGGATTCCAGCCGAGTCCAGAGATCGCAAGTGACGATCAAATCGAGATGAGCCGGTATGATGATTATCTCGCCAGTTCACGAAACTCTGAGGTCATTCTGGGGGCTGGCATGATGGTTGTCCAAAAGGATCTCTTTCTTGTATCGGGGGGCTTTACGGAAGAGCGAATTAACGGAGAGGATCATGATATGGCCATTCGGCTTGGCACGCTTCCTGTCTTCGTACAAATCGTCTCGCCCCCCACTTTGATGTATCGCCGTCACGCAAATTCGTTAACAGCTCAAACCTCCAAAACTCGCGAGGGGATTGAGTTTCTGTTGAAGCGAGAGAGAGAAGGATACTTTCCCGGTGGAAGGCGACGTGCCAGCGAACGCCGGCGGATTCTCAGTCGGCATGTTCGTCCCGTATCACTGGCATGCTTGCGCGTGGGAGATCTTGCAGGAGCCTGGAAGTTATACCGGGCGTCGTTCGGGGTGCATGTCAGGCAGGGAGCGTGGAAATACTTACTCAGTTTTCCGCTGACGGTCCTCAAAACGCTATTCAAATAAACGCTGCTATTTCTTGCCGAGAATCACTGGGGCATAACCAATCGCACAACCGGCAATCAAGCCAATCAAGTGGGCGGCATTGGCGATGTTACCCATCATGCCTGTCATGCACAGAACCAGCCATCCCAGCATGAAGATGACTGTTTGTTGCGGCAAAAAATATCGTTCTTCAGGAAGATAGCGAGACCGCATCCAGATGAAGCCCAACATGCCGTACACAACGCCCGACATCCCTCCAAAGATGGAGAAATGATTATTCCACTGTGCCCAAGCAAACTCACCGTAGTTTGAGATCCCTGAAATCAGGAGAACGATGATCAGGTATTTCCATTGACCAAGCCGCGGTTCCATCTGATTTCCGAGTTGATACAGCCACATCATATTAAACAGGATATGCAAGGGATCAAAGTGGATAAACATGGGAGTGAAGATTCTCCAGACTTCACCCTGCATAATAGCTGTCGTCCCACTTCTCAGAAATCCATCTTGGACCGGTTGCAGCTTTTCGAACAGCAGGAGAAAGAGAGCCTCGTTTTCGGAGGTCCGCAAGCCCGTCAACAGTGCCACCAGAATGCTGATGCCAATCAGCGACTTGGTGACGGGACCGGCTTTCAATCCCGTCCCGTTACCACGCCAGCGAGTCCGAACATCAACCTGACGTTTTTTGAATTCGCGGGCGGCTTTCTCTTCCGCTTTTCGTTGTTTGTCGGCTTTGCTATGGTGTCCCTGATAACGTGAGTCGTCAGGGTTATCGCGGAACAGTTCGAGTTCTTCTTTGATACGTTCGGCGTCGTCCTCTTCAATGACCCACAATGCGTATTGATCTCCCTCCTGCTCGTATTGGGTTTTGATGCCCTCTACGAGAAGATAATCAACAAACTGTTGAGCCTGTTGTTGGGTGGGAAGATCGCCGACGTGTCGCATGTTTGAGTGATTTTCAGAAGAGCTCTAAGATTGAGAAGGTGATTCGGTCGTTTCATCGGAAGAAGAAGGGGACTCCGCATCTGCTTTCAAAGCTACCGGACCTTGAGGAAGTGGCATTTTCATCTCGGGGTTGAGATTGACCTTACAGATATCGCGTGTCTGAGTATCAAGAATCGTGACGTTGGGTTCGCGAAAGAACCAGCCACCCGTCTCACCCGGATTGATAAACATCCGGCCGTGCTTGTCGGTCACTTCACTCGGACGATGAGTGTGGGCGAAGATCACAACATCCGAACCATCAACATATCCTTTGAGTTGATCCAGCATGTGAGTGACGAGGAACTTTGTGCCGTCTTTTGCGACGAATCCGAACGGAGGTTCTGCGAGAGTGCCGACAATTTTCATCCCACCCTGAATGCCGACTTTGTTGCCATCATTATCGCCAAAACAGGCAATCATCGGGCAACGTAAGTTTCGCAATGGTGGGATGACCAGGGGTGATACAAAGTCCCCCGCAAAGACCACCAATTCGCAGGCATACTCGTTGAAAGTATCTACGGCACGGCGGACATGGTCGAGATGATCGTGAGAATCGGCAAAGATGCCAACACGCATGGAACGGCTCCTGTAACTGGCCTGAAAATAGTCTTACAGACTAATACAAACAGCAACCGATGCCCAGTGGACCGCTTTTTAAGTCGTAACATCCGTCAGAGTTTGCCATAATTCACTCTCTCCCGCCTTTCTCATAACAGGCTCGGAATGAGTCAAGAATATGGCAAGAGTCGATTTTGAGTCGCTTCCACCGGCAGAAATGACCGATCTCCATTATGCTCAGGAGCGTTTTGCTCCTTCCTGATGGAGTCTCCGCCGATTGATGGCGGATGAATAACTCAGAGTGCGATCTCGGACCGGAGGCCGGAGTGCTCATACACCGCCTATGATCCTGGTCTATGTTCCGTCGACTGTTCTTGCTGACGGCTTTGCCGGCACTGTTTCCACTGATGGCCTGCGCACAGCCTCCCGCTCCCGCAGCGCTGGCCGACTTGCCGTCACCTGCGCAATCAGAGCCTTCGTCGGTGTCAAACTATGTGGATGATCGTTTTTGGATTGTCAGTAGTCGGCGCGTTCCACAAAGTGATGGGCAGATCGGGTGTGGTCCTCTCGATGTCTGGTCGGTGGATTGCCCGCAGTGTTTAGGCCCATGTCCTCCCGCCAATGTGAAACCTCAGATCAATCGTTGTCCGAACCGAGAGTCAATACTGTCACAGTCACTCACGCCCGGTGTCCCGGTTTGTATTGTCGTGCATGGCAGCTATGTGAAATGGCAAACTGCTATCGAGTATAGTTGGAAGACATTTCGCTGGTTAAGACGTGGACGCCCCGGCCAACCATTGCATGTGATTTTCTACAGTTGGCCCAGCGATGCCATGACACTCCTGCCTCATGTCGATTTCAATGTCCTTGGTCCGCGCGCCGCTCGGAACGGTTTTTATCTCTCTCGCCTGCTCCAACAGGTTCCGGCAGAGTCTCCCGTGTCGTTGATCGGGCACAGTCAGGGGACACGATCAATCACGTCGCTTTTGCACCTCATGTCAGGGGGCAGTGTGCAAGGCTATCGTTTACCAACAGGCGTAGAACGTGGGCATCAGATTCGTGTGGTGTTCACTGCTGCGGCCATCGATCATGACTGGTTGAATCCCGGTCAACGATATGGTGGGGCTTTATGCCGAACGGAAGCGTTATTGAATCTGGTGAACCAACGAGATTGGGCGCTCGGCTTCTATCATCTCCGCACACTCAACAGCAAACAGGCGACCGGTCGTGCTGGGTTCACAAAACGAGACTATCAATCAATGGGGCCTCTCGCTCATCGTATTCATCAAATGGATGTGACACGCGAGATGGGCAAGAACCACAACTGGGAAGACTATATCTCTCGCCCGAGTCTGGCAGCCGCAATCTCGCCTTACATCTACTTCGCAGCCCGCGCACCCGCCGTTCCCGAACGAGTTCTCTCTCCACCCAATGATACGCAGCAAAGTCGTTATCGCTGACGGTCAGATGACTTAAGGTATTTATGACTTAATGGCCTCAGCCTGAAAACTCGCTTCCAGCAAAAGAAAAAGTGACATCGCGGCCCCGGATGGTTAATATGTGATCTTGCTGATATGTCCGAGTTACCTGTTGTTGAGCAAACCGCAAAGAAGCGAGGTTGAGCATGAATCAGTTTGAGATGAATCGACGGCAGGCGATGATTGCCAGCGGCTTGGGAACTCTCAGTCTCGGAATGCCCGGCGCGGTCATGGGAAGTGACGAGCTGGATGCTTCCGGCAACGCGGTCGCTTCGGATAAGTCCTGTATCTTTATTCTGTTATGTGGTGGACCAAGCCACGTTGATACTTGGGATATGAAGCCCGACGCTCCGATGGATTATCGCGGACCGTACGAGCCGATTGAAACCAAAGTCCCCGGCATGCGTCTGAACGAGATGCATACGGAACTTGCCAAGCTGACCGATCACTTTACGCTCATCAATTCGATGTCGCATCCGGGAGCGATCAGCAATCACTTCGACGCGATGCATAATTTGCTCAGTGGCCAGTCTGAAAAACGAGTCCAGCAGGGCGTGCCGAACGAACATCCTTATCTCGGTTCATTTGTCGCCAAGCACAAACCGAGCACGCGCAATTTTGTCTCGAATGCCTGGCTCATCAAGTGTGTCGGCCCCCCTGTGTTCTGCGCACCCAATATCGATATCGGCGGCTATCTCGGCTCGGCCTATGCTCCCGTCTTTGTTGGTTCGGCCAATAATCACCCTGCGATGGACGATTTCAAGCCGCCACAAATTTACGATGCCTACGACGAACAGCGTTTTGAAGTCCGAAAGTCACTCCTCGGGCAACTCGAATCCAACCGATTGGATAAGGATCAGAAAGTCAAAGACTGGTCCGATATGCGGGCCAAAACTTACGAAGCGCTCACGCGATCAGAAGGCCGGCAAGCCTTTAATCTCAATCAAGAACCGGACAAAGTTCGTGATCGCTACGGCAGGCATCCTCTCGGGCAAAATCTGCTCCTCGCCCGCCGCATGGTCGAATCGGGAGTCCGTTTTGTGACCGTCAACGGCTGGACTGGACAAGCCGAGCATGACAAAAAAGGACCGCCCAGCAGCAGTTGGGACATGCACGGCGGCAACATGGGCATGGGCAACGCCTTCGGTAACGGCTCTTACGGCATGGGGTTCTGTTTGCCACGATTGGATCAGGCATTGTCCGCGCTGCTCTCTGACCTCAAAGAAAGCGGCATGCTGGACGACACCTTGGTCGTCGTGACGGGAGAATTCGGTCGGACGCCTTATGTTCTCAAGCAGGATCCCCCCGGACGACAACATTGGCCCAAGTGCTTTTCTTCGATCATCGCCGGGGCGGGTATCGCTGGAGGAAAAGTGTATGGCAAGTCGAACAAATACGGCGAACATCCCACTCATAATCCGGTCCGTCCCGAAGAATTGGCGGCGACCATCTATCACGCCCTCGATATTCCGATTAACGACCCGACCGACGCCAGCGGCATCTCTCGCCAATTGACCACCGGCCAACCGATCATGGATCTTTTCGGCTGATGATTGGAGTTGTGGCCATCTGTAGCCTTTTGTGATTCCTGTGGCCATCCAGAAAAAAAGAATCGCAGATCTCGCGAATAAATTTCACAAGACCACATGATCGAAGGCATGATCCTCGGCTCGCTTTCAATTGACAGAGTGACGAAATCAGCCGCTGGGCGCTAGAAATAGTACCTCCCGGTCCCGGCTGATAGCGTCGATAAGAATTAGTTTGAAGTTGAAGAATAACTCACGCAGCGGCGCGAAGACGCTGAGCAAAAATGGGTCGCCACGTTTGCTCGTCAAACGGGGTGTCGCAGGCACAAGAGGCCGTGATGTTTGACCAAGTGTACGTGTTGTCGAAGGCCTACAGTCCTCTGTCGGCATGAGCGATGTTAAATGTTTCATAAAAAAATTGCGTTCATGCTCACCCCCCCGCCGCTCACCAGCATTTTGCATCGATCAACGTAAATCCTGATTGAGATCTGAGATAGCGTAATCACTCACCGTTGAAAGTGGAGGGTGGCTGGCGGTGGCTGGCGGACGTAGCGTAGCGAAGCCCCCAGACAGATTCATGCTCTGTGGGTGACCTGACGGTCATCCACAGCCACCCAAACAGTTTGCTCAAAATCAACTTACAACAACGCATGCAAAATCCTGTCGCGCGGCAGGGTTATGTTTTAGGATCGCGTTTTTCTGATAGCCCTGCGGGGTTACGAAACGATGCGAGATAAATGTGGGTAAGGACAAGCCCTGTGGCCTTTTTTTTATTGTCAGGCAGCTTCATTCGAGTTCTGAGATTCCAGATCCAGAAATTCGTCGTCGTCAAACTCTTCTGACTCCTCGGGAGAGGTTCCCGATTCGGCCAATTGTTTCAAAGAACGCTTGGCGTCATCAGAAAGTTGATAGCGAATACCTTCCAATCGGTCGCCCAACTCGAATTTCAGTAATCCCAGTGAAATCAGTTTGCCGTGTATTCGGGACATCACATCCGGTTCAATCCCCTCGACGGAATTGACACGAGAAAGCCACCCACTGAACTCTTCCTGCTGCTCTCGCTCGCGTTGATCACGTTCGAGGTAGGCAGCAAGTAGCAAGTGATACTGGGGATTGGCACGTAATATTGTCGGCGAGGTTTCGAGGATCATAGTAGGATGATCGACCGGAATTATTCCGGGTTTCAGTAGAAGAGTTCGCTTCCTTATAATCCCAACAACCCTCAAAAGTTAACATCGCCAAATATTTCCTCAAAAACAGACCGGAACACCGCATGTCGGCCCTCTACGAACACCACTATCTCGTCACGCGGAATGACATTGATGGCATGGGACACGCGAACAATGTCTCCTATGTTCGCTGGATGCAGGATGCGGCGGTTGCTCACTCTCAAGAACGAGGGTGGAACTCGGCCCGCTATCAGGAAATCGATGCAGCCTGGGTCGCCAGGACACATTTCATCGAATATCTACAACCCTCCTATGAGGGGGATCAAATCGTGGTTCTCACATGGATCAGTGATCTGAAGAAAATCACGTCCCGCCGAAAATACAAAATAATTCGTCCGGCTGACGACACGGTTTTGGCGGTTGCGGAGACCAACTGGGCGTTTATCAGTCTAAGTCGTCAGATGCCAAAACGGATTCCCAAAGAAGTAGGGGAATCATTTATTCTGATCTCGAATGATGAGGAGCCTTGAGTCTGGTGATTACGGAGATCTTTACCACTCAGTTCTTGCTAAGAGAATCGGTTTGCTTGAGAATCTATCATCACTCCGTCACAAAACATTCAGTATCGAGTTCAATATGAGTAATTTTCAATACGTCGAACGACTCGTCAATCTGCTTGATTCCGAACACAATCAAATTCTCAATATGTCGGTTGAGGAAGCCGTAGAGAGATTGAGTTCAGGTGATGTGAATCGGGTTCGAGAAATTGATGGCCATTTCGCACTTCTTCACAAAGAAGATCAATCCGTCAAAATGGCACGTTCGCTTGGACGCCCCCTGCGATACTTTCTCGCAAAACGCACAGAAGGCCCTTGTCTCGTCGTCGCAGAACGCATCGATGAAATCCGTACATTTCTCGAAGAGGAAGGGCTTGCCGATCAATTCCATCCCTCCTATACCCGCATGGTTCCTGCACACTTTATTACAGAACTCAAACTAATTGGCTGTCCCGATCCAAATCCCGACTATCGACGTTTCTTTAGTCCTCAGCAAAATCAGCAAGCCACCGATCTTGATAAAATCGGAGAATCTTACATCGGTGCATTAGCCACGGAATGTCACCATTGGCTCGATTCGATTCCGAGTGCCGATCCTGTTGGCGTGATGTTTTCAGGAGGCGTCGATAGTGGATCGATCTTTCTTGTCCTTTATCACCTAATGTTAAAACGGGGAGAATCCCCCTCGCGTCTGAAAGCCTTCACCTTAAATATTGGAGGTTCGGGAACCGATGCGACTCAAGCCGCCAAGTTTTTGCAGACACTCGACCTTGGCATTTTCCTGGAGACGATTGATGTTCCCGCTTCAGAAATCGATTATCAAGAGGTGATCCGCATCATCGAAGATTACAAGCCGCTCGATGTGCAAGCGGCCGCAATGGGACTGGCACTCTGTCGCGGAATCCGCCAACGGTATCCTGACTGGAAATGGCTCGTTGACGGAGATGGCGGGGATGAAAATTTGAAAGATTACCCTATTGAAGAGAATCCAGAACTCACTATTCGCAGTGTTCTCAATAACTGCATGCTCTATCAGGAAGGTTGGGGAATTGATGCCGTCAAACATTCTCTCACTTATTCGGGAGGACAATCTCGCGGCCATATCCGTTCTTGGGCTCCCGCTCGAAACCTTGGTTTCAAGGGGTTTAGCCCCTATGCACTCCCTAATGTCATTGAAGTCGCGGAAGGAATTCCGTTCATCGAACTAACCGACTGGGACCACGAACGCTTGTATTCTTTGAAAGGAGAGATCGTCGGGCGAGGCATTGAATCAATCACTGGTTTCGAGATGCCTATTTTCGAGAAACGCCGTTTTCAACAAGGGGCTGCATCGGAATCCGACTTCGCGTCACTGTTCCCCTCATCAGAATCCGAATACCGGAAAGTGTTTGCCAAACTTTATGCCTGAATCGTTTCCTCTCTACTCCACTCAAGAAATCGTGGAACGCAGACCCGAAAGGGAAAAACTCGACCCTCGCCGGCCATACAGCTTTTTTGTCGAAAAGGAGCATAATGCAACTGGGGATGTGGTCGATGTCGCGACCCTGTTTCTCACGAATCGAGAGTGCCCGTTCCGCTGCCTGATGTGCGACCTCTGGAAGCACACACTGACTGAATCTGTCTCGATGGGTGATATTCCTGAGCAAATCCGCTGGAGTCTTGATCAATTACAGCCAGCTCGCGAAATCAAACTCTACAACAGCGGCAACTTTTTTGACTCCCAAGCGATTCTCCCTGAAGACTATTCCGAGATTGCCGATCTTGTCCGTGACTTCGAGACAGTCATCGTCGAAAATCATCCTAACCTCTGCAATGATCGATGTCTCAGTTTTCGAGATTTGATTGCCCCTGCGAAGCTCGAAATTGCGATGGGTTTGGAAACCTGCCACCCAGAGGGGCTTCGTTCTCTCAACAAGCAAATGACACTCGCAGACTTTGAGCGAGCGGCTGAATTTCTTCACGTTGCCAAGATTCGGACCCGAGCTTTTTTACTCCTGAAGTCACCCTTTATGGAGGAATCAGAAGCAGTCGAATGGACACTCAAATCAGTCAGCTATGCTTTCGATCATCACGTAAACTGCTGCGCAATCATCCCCACACGCACGGGGAATGGCATCATGGATGATCTTGCTAGCAGGAAAGAATTCAGACCACCTCGGGGAGAATCTCTGGAATATGTGTTGGAACAGGGGTTACAACTCAAACGTGGCCGAGTATTTGTGGACTTGTGGGATGTTGATAGTTTCTTTCCTTGTGTCTTATGTCGCAAACAACGTCTCAACCGTCTGCATCACATGAATCTTTACCAAGAGCTGTCGCATTCGATCTCCTGCCCGGAGTGTACAGCATGAATCAGTCATTCGATGTGATTGTGATGGGCGCGGGATTCGGGGGGAGTTTGATGGCCACGATCCTTCAATCTTCGGGGCTCTCCGTCGGACTGATCGATAAGACATCGCATCCTCGATTTACGATTGGAGAATCTTCGACACCAGCGGCAGACTATTTGCTAGGTGAGATCGCGTCAACTTACGGTTTATACGAACTCGAACCGCTCACTCAGTTCGGAAGTTGGAGAGAAACACATCCCGATTTACTGTGTGGTTGTAAACGAGGCTTTAGCTATTTCTGGCACGGATCGGAAAACGGGTTTTGTGCGACGGTCGACCACCAACACGAGTTACTGGTCACGGCGAATCGTTCGCGTAGTCAAGCTGATACACAATGGTATCGCCCAGATGTAGATCCGTTTTTTGTGGAGATGGCCCAAAAGCGAGGCGTTACCTATTTCGACAATTCAGAAGTCACCCAAATTGACCATCTAACGACGCATGATTGGCGGCTCACGTTCCAGCAAATTGAGTGTGAATACAATTGGGAGGCAAAATTTCTCATTGATGCCAGCGGTCCGGCGGGAGTTCTTCTGAATGAGCTGAATCTTCCTGACTGGACCGATCAGCTTTCAACCGAGTCTCATGCCGTCTACAGCCATTGGGACAAAGTGCATCCGATTGATGATTGGCTGATGGATCAAAAAGCCGATACTAAAAACTACCCCTACCCGGTCAAAGATTCCGCGATTCATCATCTGTTCAAGGATGGCTGGCTCTGGCAGATTCGATTCGAGAACAACCTGCAGAGCGTCGGTTTTGTTTCACAGGGAAGTCCATCGAACGATTCGGAGTCCGCAGACCGATTCTGGAATCAAATTCTCGATCAACATCCCATCATCAAAGAAGTTATTGGCACAGCACAGTTGTCAGAGATTCCGGGAAAATTATTTCAATCGGGGAAACTGCAAAGATTATGGGGAACGGCTGCCGGAGAGGACTGGGCCGCACTCCCGTTTACAGTCGGTTTTATTGATCCGCTTCATAGTACAGGCATCGCTCAGACACTGCACGGCGTTAATCGACTTGCCAAAACTCTGCTTGGACAACCTTCTGAAGGACGAACTATGGCATTGAAAAGCTACTCCGCAAAAGTTCTGAACGAGTTTCTGCTCATTGATCGTCTGGTTGCCGGTTGTTATGCCGGACTCAACGATTTCCGCCTCTTTACCGCCTTCTCCATGATCTACTTCGCAGCAGCGACCAAGTTTGAGCAGTGTTGGAAGGGGGGGGCTAAAACCGAGACCGGATATCTCTGCGCGGAGGACGAAAGATTCGTCGATCTGACCAACAGATATTCCGCCAAAATCATTCGACTATCTGACCAGCCATCAATCACTGAAGAACAAGTGGCCAGATTCTGCAAAAATTTAGAGATTGATCTGGCTCCTTACAATCACGTTGGTCTGTTCAGGCCGGATGCCCCGAATATGTACCGTTACACCTCGGTGAAGTGACAAGAACACTTTGGCAAGGCACAAAAAAACACCCACTGCCAATATGTGACAATGGGTGTTTTGTAGCGACCCCGACGAGACTTGAACTCGCAACCCTCGGATCGACAGTCCGATACTCTAACCAATTGAGCTACAGGGCCGTATCGCTAGTTTGTGGGAACGTGTCCCACATCTTTAATGTAACGGGATTGGCTGCAAAATCAATAGATCGGAATTTGATTTTACTGACGTGAGGAAAAATCGCTCCAGATTGCAACCTCTGGTCAAATTACAACTTCGATCCACGGAACTCCTGCGATTGAAGCCTATTCGAAAGACACCTCGTATGATCGGCAGGTTCACGCGATTTTGGGGAGATTGTTGGTTTCAGAGCCTGTTCCCGATAAGATGCAAGCCACGCCTAATCACCCTGAATTTGCTACAGAGAGACCGCTATGAGCGTTAAACCAGTCCTCATCAACGGAGAGTGGAAAAACTCTTCCGGCCCCCAGACCTTTCATGCTTTCAATCCAGCCACCAAAGAGCAACTCCCCGAAGAATTTCCGGTCAGTCCGTGGACCGAAATCGACGAAGCGGTTCAATCGGCGGCGAAAGCGGCCGAAGTGGTCAGAAGCTGGCCCGGAAGTCGGTTTGCCGACTTTCTGCGAAAATATGCCGATCTGATCGAACAGCGAGCCGATGCACTGGTGAAGGCCGCTCATGCCGAAACCGCGTTGCCTGTCAGCCCTCGCCTGAAAGATGGCGAACTTCCCCGCACAACGGGACAACTTCGGCAAGCTGCTGATGCTGCTGAGTCTGAGTCCTGGAGAGAAGCGACCATCGACACCGCGAATGGCATCCGTGCCATGTACGGTCCATTGGGGCCTGTTGTTGTGTTCGGACCGAACAATTTCCCGTTCGCCTTCAATGGCATCTCCGGGGGTGATTTCGCGGCTGCTGTCGCCGCCGGGAACCCCGTCATCGGTAAAGGCCATTCGTCTCATCCTGAAACGTCTCGTCTGTTTGCGGAAGCCGCTCATCAAGCTGCTCAAGAAACAGCCATGCCTCCCGGTTTTGTCCAAATGATTTATCGGACCAATCACGAAGATGGTGCAAAGCTGGTTTCTCATCCGTTGATGGGAGGATGTGGTTACACGGGAGGTCGTCACGCAGGACTCGTTATCAAAGAAGCAGCCGACAAAGCAGGCAAGCCCGTTTATCTGGAACTGTCGAGCATCAACCCTGTCTGCCTGCTGCCTGGTGCCCTCAAAGAACGCGGTGATGAAATCGCAGCCGATTTTGCCTCCAGTTGCCTGATGGGGACCGGTCAATTTTGCACCAATCCCGGCATCGTCTTGTTGCTGGCGGGAGAAGCCACCGATCAATTCATTGAGGCGACTGTAGGTAAGTTTCAAGCGGCAGCCGTCGGCACACTGTTAAGCGGTGGCGCTCAAAAGGGGCTGACAGAAGGGATCATCACTCTGCAATCGGCAGGAGCCGATCTACTGACCGGCGGTGAAGCGGGTGGTGGAGACGGCTATTGCGTCAAAAACACTCTTCTGAAAGTGAGCGCTCTCGACTTCCTCGCCAATCCGGGCAAGCTGCAAACAGAAGTCTTCGGAAACGCCTCGTTGTATATCATCGCCAACTCTGCCAAAGAACTCAAACAAGTGATCCGTACGTTTGAAGGGAACTTGACCGGCTGTATCTACAGTCAATCAGAAGGAGAGGACGATTCCCTCTACGATCAGGTCGCTCCATTGTTGCGGCAAAAGGTGGGCCGCTTGCTCAACGACAAAATGCCGACAGGCGTTGCCGTCAGTCCGGCCATGAATCATGGCGGCCCTTTCCCTGCGACGGGGCACCCTATGTTTACGTCCGTGGGTATTCCTGCTTCGATCAAGCGATTTTCGATGCTGCAATGTTTCGACAACGTGCGTCCGCACCGCTTACCAGCCGTCTTGCAGGACAATAATTCCATCAAAGATTGTTGGCGTCTCATCGACGGCAAGTGGAGCCAGAAATCTGTGGGTGAGTGAAACTTCCGCAATCAAGGAACCCGAAGATGGCACGAAATTAAGCCGTTGAAGCTCAGCACCATGCCTACACGGCGCGACTTAAATTTCAGCCCCTTCAATAATGATCACGGCGGTGACGACTCCCGCTTCGATTTGGATGCGACCATTCGAGAAGTTTTGGCGGGGATGATATTCTTTGCGAACGAGAGAGGCATCCTCTTCCAATCGATAGCCCTTGAGTTGAGTGAAATCTGCGACACGACGATAGCTATAAGGATCGAAGACGTGCCATTTGCGCACGGTCACTTTGTCGGTCGAGGTATTCACTTCAACATCGGCTCCCGTAATCACAACTGCGTGTCCGATAGTCGGCCCGTTTTGATAAAGCAGAATGATCGGCTTTTGATTTTTGAGAGATGTGTAGAGCACGGTCGAGATGGGATCCCCCAGCACCATTTGTCCTGAAACCATCACCTTCTGATCATTCTCGTCTGCAAAGATACCGTTCGTCGCTTTAATCATTTCACCATGATTGCCAGTTTCATCAGCCTTATAACCTTTGATTTTTTCCACAATCGCATCAGCGGGAAGTGTGATGCCTTGATGCGAGAGAACCATTTCCGCACAAGTTGCCCAGCATAAACACTCGCCTTTTTGCGCCCGATAATGCTCTGCGAATTCTTCATTGGGGATACCCACGAAATCATCCGCCGACAACTGAGCATTAAGAGCAACTAGCACGAGTATTGAGAAACGGAAAACATGTCGCATCGCAACTCCTTTTGCGGATCACGCAGGTGAATACAGGACATCAACTGACCGGACCGATTCTTAGCAGAACTCGAACATTGCGCCCATAGATGCCCGTGTACACGAAAGACATAGCACCAATCGAAAATCGCTTTCGCTACTTCCCAGCCGCCCATTTGACGCCATTGATCACCACATCCAGAAACACCTTGTCTGCAAAGGTTTCATTAGCATGGCCATAAGTCGTCCCAAACACACGTGCTTTACCATATTGATTGGTCCAGATCACAGGATGCAGATCGCCCGTTTTTTCGCTGACCGATGTCGCCAGCACTTCAGTCCCCGGCCAGACTTTTTCGATCACGTACAATTCGTCTTTGGGCGTCGTCCACTCTTTGGGAAAGTCCTTCATCACGGCATGGTCGGGCTTCACGTTTTTGACCGCGTAGTTGCTTTTGTGTTCGTGCCGCTTACTTGTGACACCCAGCATCTTCCGCCAATCGTCGATTTCCGCACCTCGATAGGTGTGCATGGCACAGTGAATCACGACCGCATTGGCACCATCATAATGAGCCTTGGTGATGCGGCGGATGTACTCAGGATTTTTAGTGTTGGCGAAGCATTCGTTGTGGATGACGACATCGTAGCCTTCTGCCCATTTTTCGTTCTGATACAAATCAATCTCGGCCTCGGTCCCTTTGCCGCCATCATTAACCACGGTCCATTCAATTTTGACACCTCGATCAGTGGCCGCTTTCTGAAGAGCCTTCGCCTGAAAGTCATAATCGTGACAACAGCCACCAGTAATCAGCAGCACCTTCAACGGCTCAGCCCCCTGCACTTCGGCAGCCGACATGGAGAAGAATGTGAAACAAACGCCCAAGGTGAAAAGAGCAATACGGGAAATCATGAGTTGATCCGGTGTGGTGGAAACGATTAGTTTGAAAGAGCAAAACAACCCTGCCAGCATAACAATTCACGTCTTCGTTTCCCAGATTTATCGACAGAGATCGTAAGGAAAAACGGCCACAACCTCTTGAGGACATCGTCAACCACGAAAGAGATTTTCTTCAAAACCACACGCGACATCCCTGCTTTATTTCTGTTATTCTGATACCTTACTGACTCCAGCTTGGCTATTCTCCGTTCCAGGAAACAGTTCGATGATTCGACATCTCGCCTTCATTATGATTGGCCTTTCTCTCGCAGCATCCTCCGCATGGGGACAGTCGCCTGCCGTTTCACCCTGGCCTCAATTTCGAGGACCGAATGGTATGGGTGTTGCCGAGGACGCGGGAAAATTACCCGTCGTGTTTAGTGATAAGAACAACCTCTTCTGGAAGGCAACCGTAACAGGAGATGGCTGGTCGTCACCCGTGCTGACGCAGGATCGCGTCTGGATTACGGTGGCTCGTCCGCACGGGGAACGAACCGAACAAAAGAGTTCGGCGGGTAAGATATTCACCTATGAATCGATTGACTTGCTGCTCGTGGCGTTTGATCGCAAAACGGGAAAGCCAACCAACGAAGTCCCCTTGTTCAAAGTTGATCAGCCCGACACGATCCACAGCCTCAACACCTACGCTTCACCAACTCCCTGCATCGGTGCCGGAGCGAATGGTACTCCGGTCGTCTATTGCCATTTCGGAACCTTCGGGACCGCCGCCGTCGACGCTCTCTCGGGAGACGTGTTATGGCGAAATGACAAGATTCACTTGAGTCATTCCACGGGACCAGGTTCATCACCGGTTCTCTTCGAGGACCGACTGATCTTCCACGCCGATGGGACCGACACACAATCGATTGTGGCTCTCAACACGAATGACGGCTCACTCGCTTGGCAAACCAAACGCTCTGGTGAGATGAACGATCAACCGGAAATGAAGAAAGCGTTTTGCACACCTTTGCTAACAACCATCAAAGGGCAACCTCGGCTCATTTCCACCGGAGCAGACTGGATGTACCTGTACGATCCGGCTACTGGTGAAGAAATCTTCAAAGTTCCCTATGGTGGACTCGGTTTCTCGACGGTCCCGCGTCCCGTCGTTCGTAAGGAGCATGTCTACTTCTCCACCGGATTCATGAAAGGCCGCATGCTGGCGGTCGATTTGTCCGGTTCGCCGTCCAAGTACGGAGCGTCTCGCGTGCAATGGGAGGTCGCTCGGCAAGTTCCCACAATGCCTTCGCCGGTATTGTTCGAGGACCGCTTGCTGATGGTAGCCGACAGTGGCGTGGCCACCTGCTTGAATATTGAGACGGGTGACGCCGTCTGGACCGAACGGATTGGTGGCAAGTATTCTTCGTCGCCTTTGCTGGCGGATGGGAAGATCTTTGTCGGAAATCAGGCGGGTGAAATGCTGGTACTGAATCCGGGGGATAAATTTCATCTGTTGGCAACCAACAAACTCGATTCCGACATCATGGCGTCCCCTGCGGCTATCGATGGCCGCCTGTTTGTCAGAACGAAACAGTCACTGTACTGCTTCGGCCTCGAATGATGACAGCGACTTTGGCGCACCCAGCCATTCCCAAACGCTGAACACCATTTTCAAGATGTCAAGATTTGGAGATTCGGGGACACACCTTGACCGAATCTTGACCAAATGTTGAATCAAATCTTCCCGAATCTTTATTCCAAATGTTGTGTACTCTTGAGCAAGTGGTTGGCATCCATTGGTTTGCGCCGACGATCTCGTTTTGGAGAGATGATGATTTAGCTGTGGACGTACCTTCCACGCCACGCGAAATCGCCTCCTTTCTCACGTTGCAGCGGTCGTCTTTCTTCAACAGGCCATGAGTCAAAATAACTGACAATATAATTCTTGGCCGGTGGAACCGGCCCTACAAAAACTGGCTGAATCACAGGTGTGCCTGGGTACGAACGTAGTGAGTCCCCAGATTTCTGTTTCTATGGGTGACCTGTCGGTCATCCACAGCCACTCAAGTAATACACACCACGCTCGTACAAATCACCTGCGACACACAATGACACTTGAACCAGCCCCAACTGCTTGCGCAGTAGGGCTAGGTTGATGTTGTCATGACGTTCAAATTGCCAAAGATCGATTCGCCATCAGGCGAACCACGAACGCTAACTCTGGTACGAATGCAATTGCAAGATCAGTTTGAGAGATCATAAATTTGACGCAAAGCCTCGAAGAGCAAACAAACGCAAAGGGTTCATTCTCTTGTTGGGTGGCACTGGCGGCTTGCCCGCCAGTGAGAACGCCGAGAACGCCGAGAACGCCGAGAACGCCGAGAACGCCGAGAACGCCGA